>MTLE01004779.1_pt1 | contig 26985 bp, 45 predicted proteins | sample 1982461 | NCBI WGS metagenome assembly MTLE01 (sample SAMN05712605, study PRJNA340218) | biofilm metagenome | isolation source: sample SPL anode biofilm adapted to -200 mV | place: USA | collected 2012-02-03
CTCGGATTGTCATTTACGAAAAGAATAAAAAAGTTTTTAAAAAATTCTTCAAACGCGCTTAAAATATAGTATTACACGATATTAAAAAACTATTTTAAAAAAATTTGTTACCATGTTTGTTACCAAAAATCAAAACTTATAAATTTTGTATCGCTTTATCAAATATATCCACAACAGCCCTTGCATTTTTTGCACTTAAATGGCTATATGTATCCATGGTCATAGATAACTGTGCATGACCTAGACGATGTTGCAATTCTTTGTATTCTACCCCAGCATTAAGCAACAAACTGGCATGGGTATGTCTAAATCCGTGGAAACCAATATCAGGTACTTTAGCAAGTGTAAAGTATTTTTTTAATCGGGCTAAAAGTGTTGAACGAAGTAAATAGGGTTTTATACCATTAGTGAAAATGATACCGTTTATATTTAGACCAGACTTTAAGAATAGATTTCTTTGTCTATTTTGATATTGTTTGAGCAGTAGTATTGTAGATTGATCAATATCAATTATTCTTGCACTAGATCTAGTTTTAGGCGTACTTTCTAACTTCCCTTTTGAATCAAGTGTTTTTGTTACTGACACAACACCATTATGATAATCAATATCACTCCAATTCAATGCAAGGGCTTCATTTACTCGCATTCCAGTTGAAAGTAGTAGTTTACATAAAGTTACAAGAAGAGCATCTTGTTCAGTATTCGGAACAGAGTTTAAAAAGTCATACCAAACCTTTAACTCACTATTTTCGAAATATTTAATTTTCTTATTCTCTTGTCGTTTTATGCGTGGTAATATAACGTCACGTGCAGGATTAAACGTGACCACACCGATACTTATTCCATATTGAAATATGCGCGTGATAATATTCAATAGCACAGAATATGACTTAGTAGAACCAGTAGTGTATAGCTTGCTACTGTTGGCATTGTTTGCCCATATATTCATTTGATTTTGAATTAGAGAGGTCGATATTTTGCTTATAGAATAAGCCCCTAAAGCGGGACTTATATATGAATTTATAAAGTTTTGATTGGAAGTCACCGTATTATTTTTGAGTGACAATTTATGGTTATTCCACCATAACTGAATCAATTCGTCAAAAGTTTTACAACTGACTTTAGCAAGTCGAGTACATCCGTTATTTTGAAAGTCGTTTATGGCTTTACTCGCTTTGAGTTTAATAGCCTTTTGCGTTTTAGCAGTGATAGAGGTTCGAACTGATTTACCAGTATTAACATCAATACCTAAGTAGATATTGGCACGATAGACGGTGGAACCGTCTTTTTTTATGATCTTATTTATTGTTGGACCATCTTTTTTTACAATTTGTTTATTCATATTTATAACCTTTCTTTTGTCAGGCAAGGCAAAGTAAAGTTATATGAATAAAAATATATTTAAGTTTCGCCCGTGTCTGATATAAATATGCTGTCTTAGATATTTAACAAGATGAGTGGACTATATTTATAAATTGAGCAATTCTTTTTTCTTTAAATCAAATTCTTCTTGTGAAATTACTCCAGAATCTAGTAATTTTTTATAATCGATTAGATAATCAATATTGTTTACATTGTCTTCTTTCTCGTTTTTTATTAGTAGAATTTCGTGTATATGATCATTAATAGAAGAGCCTGTTTTTCTGTCTACAGAAACATTAAATTTTTCTTTAAAAGTATCTATTGTGATAATTCCCAACATAAGACCAGAGGAAAAAGTAACATCGTTAACATTGTCTAAAGAAATAGATTGAAAATTTTCTCCAAAAACTTTCTTTTGAGCAATCATAATTCTTCTATTTGTTATTGCATAAGCAAAATACCCATCATGCTTAGTCATACTTACATAATTGTGTAGACCACAGAAACACATTTTAACTTGTTCATCTTTGATTAAATTATTGCTAACAATATTGAAATGTTTTATAGCCCATTTATGGCTAATACCTTTTCCAAAATTATTATCGATGCAATATTTATACATTTGTTCAGCATTATTCATAATGTCCTCTTTCTTAAATATAAATGTTATTTCTTTTAGTTAAAGTAACCTCAGCTTACCGAAGCGTTTTTCTCTTTACTTTGTTTAACTTGCTCAGCTTTAGTGAATTCAAATTTAACGAAGTTTAAAATATTGGATTGAGTTGTTTTATCTAGATGTTTCATAATATCTACTGTTTCAGAAATAATATCATTGCTATAACTTGAAGATTTTGATTTACCAAAAATTAGAACATCAGCATCAACCCCTAAAACTTCGCTTAATATATTTATATCTTTAATTTTTGGTGACGCGGTACCACTTTCCCATTTAGATACTGCTGATTCTGTTTTCCCCACTTTTTCTGCTAATTCCTTCATGGTCCAGCCGTTTAGTTTTCTATAATAGCTGACCATCTTATCAAATTTAATTTCTGCCATGAAACACCTCGTAATATTGATTATAAATCAAGTATAAAACAATATTGAGTTAAAGTAAATAAAAAACTTGAAAAAAAAGCAAGATATTACTTGCTAAAAATTCAAGTCAATGGTATAATAATTTTAAAATAAAGGAAGGAGAATATGAATGAGCAAGAAAACGTATAAACCATTTGATGATTTCATCAAAGAAACTGGTTGGAGTTTTACAGTATTCGCAAAAAAATTGGGTGTTTCGTATGATACTATTTACGCATGGAGAGTGCATCCGGAAGAGCTTACATTGAGTAAGATTAAAAAAATATCGGAAGTTACTGGAAAATCATTTGAAGAAGTAAATACACTTTTTTCAGAGGTTTATCAGTAAAAAAATTTTACACTTTTACTTGAATTTTAGGAAAGTTATTAAGGGAAAAGCATATGAGCATACTTGAAGCATTTTATCAATCCGAAAAAGATATTCAAACAATAATAAATAATCTCGTTAATGAATATTTATCAAAGTTCGATACATTTCGCGAAGCACTCAGTTTATTAAATGATCAAAAGCGCATAACAAATTCGGATATCGGCAAACTTATAATTGATGAAACGATTAAGAAAATTGCTAATTTGGCAGCAGATGGAAAAATTGATAAGGAGAAAGCACATGAGTAATCAAGAAAAAGGGCAACTCACTATTAACTTGGAAATCACAGGTTTAGCAGAATTAAAAAAACAGGTAGAAGCTGCATCTAAACAATTGGTAGTGTCATTAGAAAAACCAAAAGTGAGTATCAGTCAAGCAATTACAAAATTCTCAATTGAAGTTTTACAGATCGAGGAAACAAAAAACAACCCTGAAATGGTTGCTGCTATTGCAGAGTTGCTGAAGATTGGAGGTGTGTCAAATTTAAGAGTTTAATTAGTCAGTTTTGAAAATTTCTTGATAAATACCAATTATAAGGAATGTAACTATTGTGAATAATGGATCATCAGGTTTTATTAGTGAAATTAATTCAGCAAGTGCAGAAGAGAAACCAAAATTTGATAAAACTTGATCTGCAAAATAAGGGGTACTATGAATAGTCTCATAAGAATTTTTAAATCCCTGACAAGAAAACGAGAAGTTAAAAAAAGCTACTTTAAGTTCATTTATTTTTTCTGTTTCAACATTTTCATCTGGTACATTTTCGGAGTCAGTTGGGAAACAATTTGCTTGTTTATAATAACTGGTATTTATGTAGAGATTTTGAAATAAGGAATCAAAACATAAATTTAAGTTTCTAAAATTGATATTATTTGAGTTTATTTCAGAAATATAAGAACTAAGATTGCTGCTGATAATATCAATTTTAAAGTCAAAATTATAAATCGGTAAAGTTGAAATCAAACTCGTTGCATCAAATATTGAATCAGAAATATGGGTAATGTAATCTTTTCTAATGTTGGTTGCGAAATTTAAGAAAGGTTCATAGTCACTTATTGATATTTTGGGAATATTTGTAATTTCTTTAATGGCATATAGGATATCTTCGCTAAAGATATCTGGAAAATGTTCATCATTCATAAGGATATTTTATCATTGAAAACTTTAAAAAACAATATGTAGTTGTGAATAAAGTTGTTGACAACTAAATAGAGGTAAGAAAATTTAAATGCAAAAGATAATCATTGAAAAAATGAAAGAGAAAAACTTATCACATGGACAACTTGGAAGAATGATTGGAGTTAGTCAGCAATATATCTCTAAATTTTTACAAGGTAAGGTAAAAAGTCCGGGATTTAACTTTATGGTTAAAATAGCCGATGCGCTTGATATTGATCTAAATGACTTTAGATAAGCTATTTGATACTCAATGCGCGTAAAAAAAAGGAGAAACCACATGAACATTATTGAAGGCAAAGAACCGCGAAAAGAGATTGCTGGAGAGCCAACAACCTTATCAATTCAAGCTTATATTTTTGATATTGAAAAAGCACCAGAACTTATGAAAGATTTGGAAGTTTTGGCGCAAAAATATACTGTACTGGTTGAAGTGCACTTGCCACTTATAGAAGTTGTAAGTCAAGAAAAGGAAAAAGCAAATGATGGACCTGATGCGCTTGATATCAATCTAAATGACTTTAGATAAGATATTTGATATTTGATACCAAATGCGCGTGAGAAAAAACGTGCTGGGAACCACGTTATAAAAGCAAACTAGAGAGATGTAAGATACGCTAATAATTTTGGCGAGATGTAAAAATTAATACTTTGTAGTATACGCAGTGCCACACTCACAAATTTGCGCACGCTGATCAGGGGTAGGGCCTGAATTAGAGGAAACAAAAAAGCACCTCAATCTTGGCAGACTGTGAGGTACTCAGTAAATTTTATTAACACAATTATACCATAAATTGAAAGGAGTGTCATGGACAACTTGGGAATTTTTTCAGAACATCTTGAGTCTCTGATCAAAGAAGGAGTTGATGCAGCTATTGAAAAAATAATCGCTGTCAAATTACTAGATGAAGACACTATCACTCAGCAAGAAGTGTTGAAGAAATATAAAATTACAGACCCAGTTTTAAAAACTTGGCGCAAGGCTGGTTTGAAACGATATGAGCCACCCATTAGAGGGACTAGAAGTCTGTACTACCGCAAAAGTGAAATTGAAAAATTCTTAGGAATGAAATAATACAAATGTCAGGCAAGGCAAAGTAAAGTTATATGAATTTCAAGTTTAAAGATAAATATTATTTGGAGGAAAAGCATGAGTTATCAACCTAGATACAAATTGGAAAAATTAATTGTTGATCAAAATACCGAGATTGAAAGGCTGCTAGAAGAAAATGAGTGGCTTAGAAAAAATGTTGCTATTGTTATCGAAAAAGATAATGACTTGGTGTCTGAAAATAGAAGTCTGAAACAGCAAATCGAGGTCTTTGAAAAAGCCAAAAATGCGGATGTACCACTTGCGAATTATGCTGATGTCTTCACTAAAAGTGAGCTATGGAGTAAACCGCAGACGGAAAACAATCGACAATTGGATATTATTTTCAAACGAGACCAGGACAAGACTACCAGATTGTCAATCGCCGACACTGCATCATATATTGACAGAGAGTTGACCAATGCAAAAATCTGAATCAGATTATCAAAAAGAAATTGCTCATAAAGATGAAACAATTTCAAAATTAAGGAAGTACATGATGGCCTATACGTTGGCTATTGACGAACTTCATGGTGTTGAGGGAGCTAAGAAGATTAAAGACTTAGCAAAAGAATTATTGACGACACGTGTCAAAGATTGGACGGAATGAAAAAAGAAAAAATAGATGATATGCGCGAAATCGATACTAGAAAACGCATTAAATACGAAACTTATAATGATCACTTTGAAAATGCTAAACGGTATAACGTGCCACGTGCTCAGCTTATTATCGCAGATATCCCATACAATATTGGAGAAAATGCATATGCAAGTAATCCGGCATGGTATGCAGATGGAGACAATAAAAATGGGGAGTCTGATAAGGCCAAAAAACAATTTTTTGACACAGATAATGACTTCAAAATCAATAATTTTTTTGATTTTGCATCAAGACTATTAAAGCCTGAAAGTAAAGCAAAAACAGGAAAAATAGGGCAAACAGCACCATGCATGATAGTTTTTTGTTCATTTGAGCAACAGTGGATGGTAATCGAAAATGGCAGAAAACATGGATTTAAAAATTACATTAATTTGGTTTTTAGAAAAAAAACAAAGTTCGCAGGCCATGAAAACGAATATGCGAGTAGTTGGTAATTGCGAGTATGCCATCATATTGTATCGTGATAAACTGCCAAAATTTAACAACCCTAAAGAAAATGGCAAAGGCAAGATGGTTATGAATGGAATGGATGTGACTATTGGCAATCCTGATGATTATTACTTAGATTTTTGGAAATATGGCGGTTGGTGTGTTGAGTGGCAGAGTGACGATAAATCCATACCAAAAATACACCCTACTCAAAAGCCTGTATCATTAATCAAAAATTTAATTGAGCTGTTCACAGATGTTGGTGATGTCGTGATTGACCCATGTTGTGGAAGTGGCTCAACTATTAGAGCTGCTTATGAGCTAGGACGTAGTGCTTATGGTTTTGAAATCAAAAAGGACTTTTACACCAAACAGGCTCAACTGTTTGAAGGTATGAAAATTCAGGTAAGTTTAGAGGATAGTGAAAAGATAAAAGCAGATGATGCTGATATGCAAATTGAGCTATTTTAGAAAGCAGAAAATATGAAAGTATATTTAGCAACTCCGATGAACGGCAAGCCGATTGAAGAAATAAAGCAAAAAATTTCAGATTGCGCATCAATTCTAGCGAAAAATGATATTGATTTTTTCAATCCATTTTTAGAAGTGACAGCAAATGACAATTCTATAGATGGGATTGTCAAAGATAAAAAACCAATTGAAATGCTGTGTAATTCAGCAAAACACATTGAAGAATGTGAAGGTGTCTTGTTTATTGGATCAAAGGATGAGTTAAAACAGTCATCAGGTTGTCAGGTAGAGATATTAATCGCTGTAAGTTATGGAAAAGACTGCTTTATCTATGAAAATGGCGAGGTAAGCAGATTAGTAGAACTTGAACTGATATGGAGTTTTGGAAAAGATAAGGAGCGATTGCCATGAGGTATGGACTTTACAAGGGTAATAAATTGATATCGGTTTTCATAAGTGAATCATACGTGAAACACAAAGCTGAAATTTATAAGAATGACAGAGTGACACCAGGTCTCTATTATGTTAAACCACTAGAAGAAAAATGAAAAAGCACATCGTAGGTTACAATGCTACCAAATTAAAAGCAAAATGGTATGTCAGCAATTTCAATAATCCAATGCAAAAATTAACGAATGTTAAATCAGAGGCTTTCAAATTCGATACATCTGAGGTAGCAAGTGCAATGGTAAAACATTTAAAAATGGTCCGTCAATATGATTGGGCAGTAGAGGAGATTAAATAATGAGTAAACAAAGTATTTTCAAATCAAAAAAATTTCAAGCAGAAGTTAAAAGCGCCAACGTGACCGATGGCGGATTAGCTTTGAAACTGATCGTGCCTAGAACTGAGATGATTAATATCATTCCAAGCTTATCAGAGTGCATCGGTGCAGTTGTTGATTTTGAGTTCATCATACCACAAGGCGACATGTTAAATGTAACAGAGTGGAAAAGCCCAAATCAAACAGAGTTAGACCTTGACCCGCAAATAAATAAGACAAAGGACCAAGAAGATGAAGATTGAAGTTAAAGAATTAGTATGTGATTGGGGAATATTCATCGATGGTAAACTTTCAAAAGATTTAATTTTCTGCAGCAAGGAAAATGCTGAGGAAGTAAAACGCATCATCGAATTAGATATTGAGAATAAACGCTTTGATTCTGTACATCAAAAAATCAATATTGCTAAGAGTGAAGAACATATGCTAAAACAATTTAGAAAAGCATCATTTGTCGATGTGGGAATTGTTGATTATAGCGGAACTGTGCCACAAGTATTAATTAGCAACGAAACGAGACTGGTAGATGCTTACTTATATCCCGAATTAGTTGAGGTGCTAGATGAAAAAAGATAGTCGAATATATAGTTTATTACTCATATCGGTTATTTTCTTGCTGATGGCCGTTTCTTCAATCTGGGTACAGCAGACAGAAATTAACAAGATGAAGCACGAGCAGGTTATTATCAAGCAGCGCATCGATAACACTACTAAAGCGCTACAAACAAAAGACGCTGAGTTAGAGGACTACCTCATACAAAGTTTAATGAAACGAGGAGTAGAATAATGATAAAAAAATTATCCGATATAATATCCGATACATTGGGAATTATATTTAGCGTATTGATCATACTGATAATGCTTGCTTTTGCTGTATTAGTCTTATCAGCATTTATATTCATGATTTCAACAATCATTGGAGGGATTTAAATGAAAGAAAAAGTATTTTATTACGTTGTAATTCCAGTTATTGCACTTGCTGCAGTAATTGGTTTTGTCGTCTTAGCAAGTTTTAGCGCTGAAAATAGCGCAATCGGAAAAGAAGAAAGCATAGCATCTGCTAAATCAGGTATTTCTAAAGAGGAACAACGCAGAGTTGACCTATTCAGCAATATGGTTGATGCTGTGCAATCGTACAATGATCATGAGGCTGAGACGTTAAAAAATGTGACTGATGCGCGTGCTAAAGCCCAAAGCGGAGATGTGGAAGGTGCTAAGTCAGCATTGAATGTAGTTGTTGAAGCATATCCAGAAATTAAATCGCAGACAAACTATTCACAGGCCATGAAAGAATTCTCAATAACCGAGAATCGATTAGCTGAATATCGTGACAACTACAATCAATCTGTTAAAACCTATAAACGGTATGTGAGAAAGTTTCCAACAAGACTATTTTTATCGTGGCGAGGTTATGAAGTCTCAGAATATGAATATCTTGATTTCAAAGTGGATAATTCAAAAGCCACTAATCTATTTAAGTGAGGATTGGCATGGATGGAAAGCTAGATATAAAAGATTTCAAAATTGTTGCTATGATCCTTACTTTATTTTCATTAGTGGCAGTAGGTTTCGTCATCAACTCAAAAATACAAGAAAGTGCTATGGATGAAGTAGAACTATATAGGAAAGCAATCAAACTTGAAAATAAAAAAGACATGTATGATTATACTGTCGAAACTGAACAGGGCAATTTCATCACGACAACTGATATAAAATCAGTCGAAAATGTAAAATTTCCAGAAATGGATAAAGACATTGCATCAAGTATCATATCAATTGAGCGCAAGGAGTTCAAAGAAACATACGATATGAAAACACGAACAGTCACATATACCGATAGCAAAGGTAAAACTCATTCAAAGACTGAAACATATTGGGAATGGGTTTGGCATCATATCGACACGAACGTATTGGGTAGCCCTGAAATTGAAATTCACGGCAATAAATATAAGACGAGTGAATTTTCTTTTTGGTATCAAGGCTTAGATGCGAGCAAACTAATCTCGCAAGCCAATAGGTCAGAATACTATACAGGACCACATCACAAATTTAGATATGCAGCAATTCTTGGAGGGAAATTTACAATCTTTGCTAAAGCTGCAGGCGGGACAATAAAACCAGTTACTGGATACAAAATTGATGTATCGGAGCAAAGTTATAAAGATGTAATAAAAGGAATTGAAGCATCTCCAAAAATCAAGTCAATATTGTTCATTATTTTTTGGACCATAGTTACTATATTAATCCTGGTACTAGAATATAAATATTTTTATGAAGTTTGAATTTAGTATCTCAGAATAGGCAGTAAAGTAAAAGTTGCGCGTGATAGAAAATAAAAAAAGTACAGTCCTCTGAAAACTGTACTTTTAAATAAAACTTACGTTTATGTAATTCAATTATAGCGCATAAACTCATATATAGCAAGCCTTAACGCTAGTCATAGAATTAGCGTTTGGGTAGCTTGTAATAGGTATTATTTTTAGAGACAAACTCAAAAAGGACACGTTTATGTATTTAAGAAATATTGCAATATCAGCTGACAATAAATATCGTGAGTGTAGCATACTGGGTAAATCAGTACCAGTTGATTTAGTAAAAGGCGGTAGACCAAGAAAAAGAAAAGAGAATGCAAGTAGACCAGTTCAGAAGAATCTGAATTACAGAAATGCTCAGAAGTGGTTTAGATTATCAGCAGTAGCAAATTTCAATGAAGGAGATTACACAGCTGAATTTACATTTGCACCTGAATTTAAGCCAAAAAGTGTAGAAGAATGCGAAAAAGAGATTAAAAACTTCATAAAAAGGATAAATAGGGCTAGAAATAAGAAAAATTTACCCAAAATGAAGTATTTGGGCGTAATCGAGGGTAAAACAAGTGATAATTTACATTTCCATATGATTTTAGACAATTTATTGAATCGTGATGAAATAGATGATCTATGGACTAAAGGTCGAGGGAAAAACAAAAAGTCAATAGGTTTTACCCATATCAATAAAATTAAAAGTCAGAATGGCCAAGATGGTGTGATCATCAAAGCAAACTATCTTACCAAAGAGTTCAAACTTGAAAATCAAAAAGGAAAAAGAAAATGGTTTTCCAGTAGAAATCTAAAAAAGCCAGTTGTCGAACGTTCTCAAAATTGGAAGTACACTGATTCTAAAATTGGACGTCTGCTTGAAAATGACGAACTAGAGCAGCAGTTGGAGAAAGATAATGCCGGATGGGCATTGATTGAGTTTCCTCGAAAAAACCCAGATACTCAAAAAGATGAACTGGTTAAGTTGGATATCAGAGAAAATGAATATCTGGGTACACTCATATATTATCGAATGCGCAGAAAGACATAGCGAGGTATTAATTTGTCAAGAAAAAATCAGATACTAACCAGAAAGACATTAGCTGGATTAGAAGAGCAGATGAGACTTTATCCTGAGATATCAAGACTAAAAGCAGAAGCACTACTTACATCAGAGTTATCAGATAAGCATGATATAACATGGTGGGTAGAAAAAGATAATGCTACTAAGATGATTAATAAAAAAATATCTAGAGAAAATAAAGCATATAAGTTCTATGATCAATTAGAAAAAGATATTGATAGCACAGTGAGTGGGCTTGCTCCTGAGTTACAAAGAATTATTGAAGAATGTTTTTGGGGAGAAAATAAATACTACGATTGGTCTACAATTGGGCTGGTGTATCTCGGTGTGGGGACAAGACAGATATATGCTATTAGGTATCAGATACTTGAATTGTTTGCGCTTCATAGAGGTGTGATGTTCTGATATTGGGGACAAAAAAACGAATACTTTTTTCACAAACCGAATGAAATAATAGGATAAGAAACAGATACCCCCCTATTATTAGAATTTTGTGGGGGAAGTTTACGCGAAAGGGGGACAGCTTTAAAACTCTCCCTCAATTTTAAACCTAAAATATTTAGAAAAATCTTGTGAAATCTTGCAGAAATAAAATAAATCGCAAAAAATCACAAAAGAAAGGGGCTGTTTTGTGAGTGACCGGAAAAAAGCTCAACAGGAAAAAGACAACAAAGGCAATACTTGATAAAGTCGAAGAAGGTCTAAGTGATTATCAGATTTATACAGCCTTAGCAGTTTCAAGCAGCACTTTTCACTTGTGGAAACAAGAGCACCAACAAGAATATACCGATGCCAAAGATCAATTTGCAATTAATTCGCTTGAATTAGTTGAAAGAAAACTAAATAAAAAGATTTATGGTGGGTGGCGTAGAAAAGAACGCTATGAAATTGATGAGTCTGGTAAAGAGGTTTTAGTTTCGGTTGAAAGGCAGCAGGTAGACCCGGAACTTAATGCAATCATGTTCTTTCTCAAGAATAGAGCACCTGAAAAATGGAATCTTATTGAGATAACGAAAATCAAACAAGAGGATAACGCGAATGAAAACTTGCGCAAAATCGTTCAAGATTTATCAAAATATGATGTTAAGAACTATGAACCAGAAGAGGATGAATATCCTGTACCTAAAGAATTTGATTCGGAGGAATGATGAAATACCTTAATCAAATGCTCGAGTGGAACAAGAAAAACGGATATCTAATCAATTCTGATATAAAAAAGCAAATACAAAAACAAATAAGAATTCACAAGAAGTACATATACAGATTAGATCGAGTAGAACAATTTATCGATTTTACGGAATCTAATTTTATGCTGACGACTGGTGATCTTAGATTAATTGTATTGCTGCCAACTCAGAAATGGTGGTTTGAATTGATGCTTGGTTATGACATGATCAATGAGCAGGGCGAACAAGTTCAGTTGGTAAATGAAATTTTCTTGAATGTAGGCCGTGGTACTGGTAAAAGTTCACTCATGGCTACACGTGTGCTTAACTGGATGATTCTATCAGGTCAATTCGGTGGAGAAGCTCAAGTGATTGCTTATGATAATAAGCAGGCAAAGCACGTATTTGAACAAGTGAAGAATCAAGCTAAAGCAAGCCCAATAGTATCTGAGTTAAGTGACCTCAACCAGTTTAAAAGTACAAAAACAGGATTGCAATTCGATGTAATGCTGACGAAATTTAGTAAACAGACCAATGATACTAATCGTGCTCAAGGTGGTAACACTAGTTTGAACATCTTTGATGAAGTTCACACCTATACGCATGATATTACTGAGGCTGTCAATAAAGGAAGTCGGCAAAAACAAAAAAATTGGCAAAGTATCTATATAACTTCTGGAGGAACTAAGCGTAATGGTCTATACGACACTATGATTAAGCGTTTTACAAGTGATGAAGAATTTGAAAATGACAGAAGTGTTGCGCTGCTGTATAGACTTGAAGACAAATCGCAAGTCAAAGACAAGAAAAATTGGTCCATGGCACTGCCGTTGATCGGACACTTACCATCGATGCAGTCAGTGAATGAAGAATACGAGCTTAGTAAGCAAAACCCCATTTTACAAGTTATGTTCTTAGCCATGAATATGGGCTTGCAGATGAATGACACTGCTTACTATTTCACAGCACAAGAATCTTTGAAACATGAGTTTGATTTATCAGTATTCAATGGCGCTAAAACTTATATCGGGATTGACTTATCACTTTCTAATGACTTGACAACGGTCGCATTTCTTTGCAAGCCAGACGACAATTATTATCTACACACAATCAGTTTTACAACTCAAAAAAACCTCGACAATTGCGATGAAGAGCAAAAAGAGCTTTATTTGAAGTTTGAAGCTGAAGACAGTTTGATAATTTTAGAATCTGACTACATTAGAGCATCTGACATCATAGCGTACATGAAAGAGTTCAAGACTAAAACAAAGTGCAGATTTACCAAAATTGGTTATGATCCATCAAGGTATGAAAATTTAAAGGCTTTGATCGAATTGTACTTTTATGACAAAGATAGTGAAAATCAAGTGCCAATCCGTCAAGGTTTCTCAATGAGTGACTACATTCAAATTTTCAAAAGTCAGATTGAAAACAGTAGCTTATTACACAATCAAGCACTCATGGAGTGGTCCTTGATGAATGCAGCAGTACGAATTGGAACGAGTGGGGATGTCATGCTTAAAAAGAAAAGTCAAGATGAAAAGATTGACCCAGTTGTAGCCAGTGTCATGGCTATTCAAGTGATGGTGTCGGATGAACTATAATGCTGAAACGATAAGAGAATCAGGATTTTACTCAAACCAAAAGTGGTTAGAAGTTAGAGATTCAATCCGAAAACGTGACAAGATGACCTGTAAAAAATGTGGAACATTTACCGCCAAGTATTACGAGGTGGACCACATTCAAGAATTGACTTGGGAAAATGTAGATGATTGGAATATCGCTTATAATCCTGATAATTTGCAGCTGCTGTGTCATGCTTGTCACAATCGAAAAACTAGAAAAGATAAGCGGTCCAATTATGACAGACTGTTTTACTAAAAAATAGAAAGGGGGCGCGTGATATTGAAATTCAATATATTTGGGAAAGCTGTGACAATCCAAAGTTCAAAGCTTGACCAAACCACTCAGCGTGCGGCAGGATGGAAAGATGAAGCAGTTTCAGCAACTAGCGGTTTCTATAATAATATTGCTGCAAAAATTGCAACTGAAATATCAAAAGTTAATTTTCAGCACGTGAAGTATAAAAAGACACCAAATGGCATTGATACGTTGACATCAATGGATGGGTCTGATATTGATGAAGTTCTGAACTGGAAGCCAAAAGGGCATCTTAATTCTGTAGAGTTTTGGTCAATTGTTGCTAGAAAACTAATGAGGACCAGGCAGATATATCTAGATCCAGTTTACGACAGTGATGGTCAATTGATTGATCTATTACTTGCTGATGATGACGTTGACACGAACGAGACAGTAAATATAGTTAGCCCGTTTTTCGTCAATTCAAACACTTCAATTTTAGATGCTACGCTGAGTTCAATTGCAACTAAGCTGCAACAAGGCAGGATAAAAGGGCAATTAAAAATTAACGGATTAGTTGACACTGATTCAGAAGAATTTGTTGAAAAAGCTAAGAATACGTTAGATCAAATGCAAAGAATTGGAAGTGTAAACGGCCTTACTGTGACAGATTCGAAAACCGAAGTCAATGAGTTTTCAAACTCTTACAGCGTTTTGAATGATGAAGAAATTAAATTGATCAAATCGGAACTGCTAAGCTCATACTTCATGTCTGAGAAAATCTTGACAGGCGAGGCATCTCAAGTTGAACAAATCTATTTTTACCAATCAACGATTATCCCTTTACTAAATCAATTAGAGAAAGAACTTACATATAAGTTAATCTCTTCATCAAAGCGACAAAAGGTCAAGGGCAACATCTACTATGAGCGGATCATCATAGATAATCAATTGTTCAAGTTTGCAAGTATTAAAGATATGCTTGATCTCTATCATGAGAATACACAAGCGCCTATGCTAACCGTCAATGAGTTCAAAGTACTCATGGGTCTAGAGCCGATCGAAGGAGGGGATGTCTACTTGACAAATCTAAACAGTAAAATCATTAAATCGTTTTCTGAATTACAAGAAGAAACAAAGGAAGGAGAAGAAACATCTTGAAAAAAAAATTAGTTGAAAATATTACGAGTTTACAACTTGGTAAAAATGACCTGAGCGAAAGTGAAGGTGACTTCAAGTTTAATGCAATCGTGGCACACGCTGATATTGTAAATGATAATGGGTTTATCCTGGACGGTAATGTTATAGAGTTTGAACGTGAAATTTATCCTTTTCTATTCAATCACTCAGATACTGAGTTGCTTGGTGAAGTGAGGACAGATTTCGACGAATCTCAAAGAGCATATATATCAGAAATTACGATATATAAATCTAATTCAGACCTTATCAAAGCTATCAAAAACGGTGTCTACAACTCAGTGTCTATCGCTTATTACTTTGATGAATTCACTGTTAACGATAATGATGAATTGGTCATCAAACACGCCATTATGCGTGAAGTGAGTCTTGTCAGCGTTGGAGCTGATAGAGATGCCAAGATTGTTGCTAATGAACTCAAAGAAAAGCATAGAGCGAATATCTTAGCAGAAAATAAGTTAAGGGAGATTAAGAAAGCATATGAATAAAATTGAAAAAATTGAATTGGAAAAATCAATTAATAGTTTGGAAGCTAGAAATAATGAGCTGAAAGGCTTAATTTTGGCATCAAACTCTTTAGATGATGCCGAAAAAATGGATAATGAATTCAAAGAAAATTTGATTAAAATTACCGAAGCGCAAAATAAACTTGATAATGCAGAAAAAGGGGAAATTAAAATGCCAAAATATCTTGAAGCCAAAAACTCAGTAGAAGATTTCATCAAAATTTTACAAACATCAGATAATAAAAATGTTGCCGCAAACAAATGGAATGAAAAACTTGCCGAAAATGGTCTTGAAATCAAAGATGATACACTTATTTTGCCAAAACGTATTGTTTCAGCAATTGAAACATCTTTGACGGATACTAATCCAGTGTTCAAAACATTTAAATTGACGCACGTAGGCGCCTTACTTATCAGCCAAGGTTTGGATTCATCGGATGAAGCCAATGTCCATGTAGAAGGTACTGAGAAAAAAGCACAGTCAGCAGTATTGACTGTGGATGCCATTGATCCTCAAATGATTTACAAAATTCAAACGATCAGCGAAAAAGCAAAACGCCTAAATTCCAACTTTGATGAAATCTATGAAACGATTGTTGCTGAATTAACTCAAGCAATTGTGAACAAGGCAGTTGATCTTGCGCTTGTCGAAGGCGATGGAAAGAATGGATTCGTATCAATCGCAAATGAAAAAGATGCTAAAAAAGTTAAAAAAATTACTGCAGAAAAATATGTTGATGGCATTGAAGATGCGTGTGATTTCGTTCGTGCGACTGCTGGTATTAAGTACCTTATCATCACAAGCGAACAACGAAAAGCAATCCTTGCGGAAGTGCGTGCCTTGAATCCTAATGCGCGTGTTAAAAACAATGATGCTGAAATTGCATCAGAAATCGGTGTAGATGAACTAATCGTCTATACAGGTTCTAAAGCTTTGAAACCAACAGTGTTGGTAAATCAAACTTATCATATTGACATGGGTAGCTTGACTAAAGTTGATGCATTTGAATGGAAAACAAACGAAAATGCACTTTTGCTTGAATCGCTATCAGCAGGAAAAATCGAAAAAAATAAATCAGCTGCAGTTATCACGATCAGTACTATTTAGTACTTACCCAGTACTAAGTGGTGCTTATTCAGTACTAAGTAGTACTTAGAAAGGGATTTAATAAATGGACGATTATATCAAGCAATTTTGCGGAATCCCTGAAAAAGTGACCGTTTACGATAAACAAATTTCAGCAAACAAGAAGATGGCCGTAGCTAGATTAGAAGCAGCAAATGTAAGTACTGACGAGGATAATGACCTTGTAAAGGATTACGTAGCCACATTCTGCCGTATACGGATGGTTACAGAACCATCTAGTGTCTTTATTCAAAGTGAAAATGCAAGGCTTGCAGACATCATTGTACTGCTTTCTTACGGAAGGAAAAAGACATGATATTCACACAAGTAAGCATTGAAATTCAAAAGATTGTAAAAAAGCCAAACGGAGCTGAAAAAAATACAGTAGAACTTGTAACGTTTATGGCCAAACAAGAGAGGATTAGTCAAACAAGACTTGATGAGTTCTCAATGCAAGGTCTGAAAAAAGTAGTCAGATATGCACTAAATAATATTGGTGACTATGAATTTGAAATATTTGATTATTTTCAAGATGAGCGTGGCATTCGCTATAAGCGTACGGTTTGGGAGAGAGATGTTAAGACGAACAAAATAATTTTAGAAGGAGTAGTCGCAAATGGTATTTAATTCATACACGGAATTTAAAAAGGCTTTAGATGCGATTGGTTTTTCAGATGTTATTTTAGGGGTCAAGGACACAATTCAAGAGAATACTGTGTACATCTCTCTAGCAGGTTCAAAAAAGACAGGAGCTGATGATTTCAGTTGGGTTATTGGCTACACGTACAATTTAGTAGCAAGTGTACCAGATGCAGACAGCAGCTTAATTAAGCAACTGTCTGAAATTTTAAGCGGTGGTCTTACATTTGTAAGCTACTCGGACAGTTCACACCTATACAACTTTAGCGGTCAGGTCTACTTACCAGTTGGCCAGAAAGGCGAAGCATGGGAGTAAAACAAGGGATTGTTGAAAAGGAAGTGGCTAAAGAATTCGGAGATGCTGTCACTCAAAAAATGGCCGAGTATTTTGAATTACAACTCAAGGCCGAAGCTCAAAAGGCGAGTAAACGAAAAGTCGTTTTTAAAAAAAAGAATGGCAAAGTATACTCATATTCGAAATATAGGAATACTGGACAACTAGCCAGTAATATCAAAATTTCCAAAAACGGAAAAGGTAAAAAAGTAAGTGATGGCACACGTGCAGACTATTCAAGTGGCTATCATGGAATGTATTTCTTAGTTGAGAAAAAAGGCGAGAGCGCAATTAAAAAAGTACTCAAAGATGCCGAAACTTATGCTGAGAGTATGAAACTTTAAAAAAGAAAAGAGGACATTATGGCTTTAAATTTAGCTTATGGCGAAAGAAAAATATTTTGGGGTAATGAAGGTCTGTTAATTGGTAAGCTTGAAAAAGCTGAAGGCGCAGATGGTAAAGTAACCGCAAAAAATATCAAACTTGTTACCGGGCTTGTATCGGTTAGTGAAATGGAAGATCAGGCAGAAACAAGCAATTTCCCTGCTGATGATATTGCAGATCATGGATCTAAAAAAGGCGCTACATTACTTCAAGGCGAAATGGTTTTCCTACAGCTTGATGAAGGTGTGGCAGAAGACCTTATGGGTCAAGTAAAATCTGAAAATGGTTTAGGAAGTATCAGCACTGGGAATTACAGTAATTTCATTGTTCAGTACATCAACAAAGCTCGAAAGAAAACGGCTAATGGTGTTGTCGATGGTTATAAAATTCTTGTGTATCCTGCTTTAAAAGCAACTGCAGATGCTACTGGTGAATCAGAAACGGATTCAAGTGATGGTGTTGATCCAATTCAATATACTCTACCAGTGCAAGCGTCGGGGACTGCATTATATCGTAGTAAAGAAAAAACACCTGCTGTTGTTCCATATGAAGTTTGGGGAGAACAAGCAATCGAATTTGAGAAAATGATGAATGATACACCATTCATCATGTTCCCAGATACTGCTATTCCAGAAAAGGCAGCTGAATGAAAGTAGGTAACAATGAAAAAATTAAGTCCAGCGAGACGATTCAAGCTGATTACAGGTCAAGATGTAATCAAGACTTCAAAGCAACTTGAAAAATCACAAAAAGATGAAGAATCGAATGATACAACAGATTTAATGGACTTTCTTCAATACGGGCTCTATCTTGCTTTTAGTGGAAAAGATCCAAAGGAAGCGAAAGTTGAATTCCAAGAATTTGAAGAAACTCATGAATTCGATACTGAGGATCAGACATTGAAAAGCTTAATGGAAAAACTGAAAGCCACTTTCGGCTAATAAAGGGGCGATATGCAATTTGTATATCGCCTTTTGCAAAAGGTATGTTGTATGAAATTGAAAGATGCCATTAGGTACTACGAATTGACAGGGTGTGATGTATTTGATGATTTTAAAAAACAAAATCAGTATATCAGATACTTAAGCTATGATTTTGATTTGCCCAATGACTTCACAGAGGTGATTGAAAAATTATCAGATAATCTTTTAATTTTATGGGCGGATAGTCATAATATTGATGACTATCTACCAACGACTGAAGAACTTGTCAACATGTACTTATCAGGAATTCCTAAGCCTGAAAATTCGAAAGAAGACAAGACAAATGAGCAACTCGAGGTCATAGAAGCCCCAAGCAGGTTCAGAAAAAGTAAATCTGATAACAAAACATTGGATTTAATTATAAGCATTGTCAATTCAGAAATGAATTTACAACAATTCTACGAATTAGAAACAGAACTCGTGATTGACATCATGAATGAAGTGGCAGCTAGGCGAGAAAAAGAAGCTAAAAAAAGAAAATGGAAAGGAAGGTAAAATATGGCAAGTAATGCTAAATTTGAAGTCGAGATATATGGTAATACAGCTCAGTTTGAGAATAGTCTAAAGGGCATAAACACGGCCATGAGCGCGCTAAGAAGTGAAGCTAGTAGTTTGAAAAGCGCACTAAAGCTTGATCCAACAAATACAACGTTAATGACTAAGTTGCAAAATAACTTAGCAACTCAGCTTGAGCAAACCAAAAACAAAACAACGCAGTTAAAAACAGAGCTTGCCGGAATTGATAAATCAACGCCAGATGGACAAAAGAAATTTCTGCAGCTTTCCCGTGCGATTCAAGATTCCGAAACTAGAGCCGGATACTTAGAAAGAGATATTAAAAATCTTGATTCGAGTATATCAAGTGGTAGTTTCAATCTAAAGTTAAAAACTGATGATGCAGAATCAAGTTTAAGCAAAGTAAAATCAGGATTTGGAAGTTTAAAGACTGTAGCTGTCGGAGCTTTACTTGAAATTGGTTCTAAGATTGCTAACACAGTGACCGGAAAATTTGGCGATTGGATTGGTGGGGCTGTCGATACCCAGAAGGCTATGATATCCCTAAAAAACACAATGAATTTTAGTGGTAATGGTCAAGATTTTGATGGCTTATCTAAGCGCATGCAGAAACTTGCACAGGACACAAATGCTAATGCTAGTGACGCAATTAAATTAGCGACAACATTTATTGGGTTAGGCGACAGCTCAGAAGTCGCAGGTAACAAGGTTGACAGCTTAATCAGAGCCAATCAAGCGTTTGGCGGTACAAGTGAAGACTTGAAATCAGTATCTCAGGCTTATTCTCAGATGTCAGCAAGTGGCAAGGTGTCAGCAGAAAATATCAATCAATTAACCGATGCTAACACAGCTTTGGGTTCAGCGCTTAAAACTGAAATCATGAAAAACCCAGCGTTGAAATCTTTTAAATCATTCTCAGAAGCATCTGAAAAAGGTGCTATAAGTGTTGATATGCTTGATACAGCCTTGCAATCATTAGGACAGGCAGGCGGTGGCGGAACAAAAACGATTAAAGATAGTTTTGATAGTCTTGATGAGACTATTAGTAATGCTTTGTTGCCGGCCCTTGATAGCATTACACCAATCATTGTTGAAATCGTGAACGGTATTGCAGATTCTATACCAAAAGTTGCAGAGAGTTTTAAAGAAATGTACAACTGGATAAAGCAAAACTGGGATTGGCTGAGTAAAATTTTAAAGGTAGTTGGATCACTAATTGTAATATTTGGAGCATTAAATGCAGTTATAACAATATTCTCAACGATAACAAAAGTTATAGCTGGTTTAAAAACAGCATTTATTGCAGCAAAAGCAGCTGCAGTACTATTCAAAACAGCTTTGATTGCTAACCCAATAACGGCTGTTGTTGTTGCAATTAGTGCTGTTGTTGCAGCATTAGTTTACTTTTTCACTCAGACAAAATTAGGAAAACAAATTTGGTCTGATTTCATATCATGGTTGCAAGGCGCTTGGGAAGGAATTAAAGATTTCTTTTCAGGATTGGGTCAATGGTTTAGCGATTTATGGCAAGGTATTGTTGATTCAGCTAAAGATATTTGGGGCGGAATAACAGGATTTTTCGGTGGAATAATTGAAGGAATAAAAGGTTTCTTTAGCGGATTAGGCACATGGTTCAGCGAGCTATGGAAAGGAATCATTGACTTTTTCGTAAACATTTGGACAACAGTAACAACAACAATTCAAACAGTTGTAACGAATATCATGAACTTTTTCCAACCGCTTACAGATTTCTTTGGTGCTATTTTTGGCTTGATTGGCGCAGTCATTGAACTTGCATGGCAACTAATCTTAGCAGGCGCACGAGGTCTATGGCTAGGCATTGTATCAGTATTTAGTTCTGTCGTGGGATTCTTCACACCAATATTTCAAAATGTAGCAGATTTCATTGGTGGTGTATTCTCAGCAATTGGACAATTTGCACAAAATGCATGGAATTTTATTGTTTCAGTATTTAGTGCAGTAGTCGGTTGGTTTAGTGGTGTCTTTAATTCAGCTGCTCAAATTATTTCAAGCGTATTCAGTGCAATTGGCGGATTTGCAAGTAATGCTTGGTCACGAATAACATCGGTATTTAGTGCAGTAGTTGGTTGGTTTAGTGGTGTGTTTAATGGTGTATCTCAAACTGTTAGCAATGTATTTAATTCATTTGCTGGATTTGCGCAGAACGCTTGGAATGGCATTACCTCAGCTTTTGGCAAAGTAGGTAGTTGGTTCGCAGATATTTTCAATGGTATCAAAGAAACGGTTGATAATGTATTCGGAGGTATTACAAGGACCATAGAGAAGGTAACGGGTACTATCTCAGGAATTACAGACAAAGTCAAAGGGTTATTTGGTGGATCTACAATTGTAATGCAAAGAGAATTTGCAGACTTGAAAGCGAGAGGCCTAACTCAAAATAGCTCATCAGTGACAAACAAATATGAAAATTCTTTTACGATAAACGGCGGTAGAAATGATGATCCAACTGCAATTGCGCGTGCGGTTCGCAGAGAGTTCGAACTTGGGAGGGCCTAATGGTTAGACGATATAGAATTCACACGAATATAGACGGTGGCGATAATGAAATAATTGACTTGACAGATGGCAAAATCAGACTTTATCAGCCATCAGATTTTGGCATAGTCACGAATACAAACATATGGTCATCACAAGGTTTGGGCGTTTTTGGTGACACGGCTATAAGTCATCCATCAATGAATTTCAAGATTGAAACATTTGAAGATAGCCTACAAGAAAATTATCGGGTTCTAAGCGAGTTTGTTAACAAAATTTTGGCTCAAAAATATGTAACTTTAGAATACACCTCAGAACAAGGCACATACTATGCAGATGTGAAGTTGGCAAAAGTGTCAAAAACAGAGGGTTACGGACAAAATGGAACATTCAGCGAAACAATAAGCTTTGATGTCATTAACAAATGGTATGCGTTCGAAGCACAAACTTTCGCAAGTTTTCAAGAAGGCGAACTGACAGAGACAAGCAAGATATATTCAAATAGTAGATACACATATACTAATGAAAGCTACACATATTATAGCGAGGACAACGCAGAGCGCTTTTCAAAATGGCTTATCAAGGAAGGTATTTTTAGTTTTGTTGCTAGACTTACGCCATCAAGTTCAAAAGAAACAAAATATGGCTTGCGTTTCTTGGATGAGCAGGCAAACGAATACACTAGCATCATTCTAAATTTAAATAACAAGCCTGATTTTATTCAGTTGAATAGTGATGTAAATGACGAATATTATCAAGCATCGACAGCTAACACAGTGGTCAATATGTTCAGCGCCTTGGATTTTCAGAAATTCAGGACACGGGTGTTTAAAAAGGGAATGATGGAGCTTGTGAATCTTGAGACAGTTGAAATGAATGTAAAACGAAAGGTGGATTTTGTTTAATGCTTGAATTTAATCTTTATAGTAATTTCAATCCAAACATAACTTTTTACCAAAAGATCGCCAAAGCGAGGGGTGTGGCGATGAACTATGAGCTATGGCAAACAGGCTACAAGTACACAAGTTCAGCAACCCTAAGCATTAAAGCTGAAATAGGCGATACAGTTGAAATTTTGATCGATGATAGTTACACACTCGCAACAAGTGAAACAAAAGTAGAAAAGTTTGACTTGAATCTTTTATATGTTGTGACGGATATTGACGACAGCAACAAAGCAACACTAAAAAACTATTTTTGGGCAATGTTGGATGGCGTTGAAGTGCCAACAAGCATCCTGAATGGCTCAAGTCTTAGTGTGTTGAATACTATCACGAATCCCAAAATTGTTGGATTAATAAACAATGGCTTGATTGCAAATAATAACGAGTTGCAACAACAAGTTAAATACAACAGAAAATCTGACACGGACACAGCTGAAAAGATTGCTCAAGATATGTTTAGGGTAATCAAGAGACAGCCTTTTGTTATCATAAAAAACAATGAAATTAAAACAGTCTTAGCATCGAGAACTTGGGATAGGCAGACAATCACAACAATGATTTCTGGTGTTCAGAATCCATCAGTTGAATTTGAAACAATTATACAGCGCTCAAACTATAACTTTTTAAATGCTTATGTGAAATCAAATGATGCTTATCCACCTATGCCTATTTGCTATACAATTGACGACAGCAACAATATTATTAACTTAAGCAACTATAGCGGAGATGGCTCAGATTTACCACAGCAACGATTTGTCAAAACAAGTTTCTTTGACGAACAGCCCACGACAGCAGAAATAAAGGCATTGATAACTAAAGATACGACAGTAGCTAACATATTTTTTAATCAAAATGAGCTTATGCCTTTAATCGTGAATGACTTAGTTGACCTATATTATCAAGGGCAACTATACTCAGGTTATATCGCAGACAGGGCTTATTTTGAAAGTGATGGCGGGTTAATTAATGAACGGTTATTATTTATCGAGGGAGGTAACAAATGAAATATTATGCAAAATTAGGCGGACAATATCGAATTGATGACTTTATTGATGAAGTTGAACTAAGACTTGACCATACGCAGATTTTACCAGGATCGATCACAAAAATAGACGGTAACACAGTGTTAATTGATACACCTTTACAATACAGACTTGGTCAAGGTGTGTCGATAGGTGGCTATGAAACAGGCGCTAAAGGTTTCAGGCTCATGGAAGTTTCAATAACTGATTACCCAGTTTTCGCAGACGCAAAAATCACAAGAAGAATTTACAAATAAAAAAAGGAGAAACAAAATGACAATTAAAAATTATACATTTTTTAGTCCAACAGGTACAGAGTTCCCAGTCAGCGCAACGGCTGACCGCAGACTTTATCTCATGTTGGGCGGTATGGACTACGCAGATTACAAAATGAAACATTGGGTACAACCAGTGAACAGTGGATTCAACAGGATTTACAAAGATACCAGTTTTATCATTGCTGGTGCTTATTTTGAACTAAAAGAACAAGCGGTTGTTGTTTCAGCAAATGCAAACAGTTATGTTCATATCAACATTGACTTGAGTAATGTCAGCGCACCAGTGTTTATAACAGTTGAAACACAAGACAACTCAAACAACGTTGACATAAATTCAAATTCAGGGATCCTGAAAAAGTGTATTGAAAATGTGAGAACGAAAGCATCATCAATCAGTGATGTAACAGAAACAAATCAAGATTCAGATTTAATCAAGCAATTAAAATTGGCTATGAATCCCGTTGGCACAATCATCACGACAACGAACAGCGCTAACCCAACAAGCTATATTGGCGGAGTATGGGAGAGATTTGCACAAGGTCGAACATTAGTAGGTGTAGATGAGAACGATAGTGTAACACTGATGAAAACAGCAGGCAATGAAGGTGGTAGCACTAATCCGTTAACCCGTCATGGTCACAGCATCAAACGAGCAGGTGGCAGTACGCAAACAGCCGTTGGAGCAACAATCAATTGGGCAAATGACACATCTGTAGGTGTTGTCCAAGAGGCGGGCAATAACATAGACCATAACAACTGGCAACCGTTCATTACTGTATATTTTTGGAAGAGAATCGCATAGAAAAGAGGGACTATGCCAACAGAATTAGAAAAAATTGTGAACGATCACGGCAGAAAGTTAGAGCAGCACGACAAAGAATTAAGCAGGTTGAGTGATCTATCGCTTGAAATGCAGAAAACTATTAACGATGGTCTGACAAGAGTTGACGAGTCAAATCGTTTTCTGAGGGAACAAAATACATCAATTTTGGGAGCTGTATTAAACAGAAACGAAAAGTCGGACGATAGAAACTATGAAATGAAAATGTTAGACAAAAATAACATGTGGAAGATGATTTTTGGAATAGGTGCATCGGCTGGTGCTGTATTTGCAATAGTACTTGAAATCATAAAATATTTTGGAGGTAAATGAAAATGTCAAACAAAACTTATAACATTTTAAAATGGATTGCAATTGTAGGTTTGCCGCCTATTGCGGCATTTGTCGGCACGGTAGGTACGTCAATTGATTGGGAGTATACAGGAGTAACAGTTACTGTTATCACTGCGATTGATACTATGTTAGGTGCTTGGGTAGGTGTATCGGCTATCAATTATAAGAAAGATAATGAATGACTAGTTTACTTCTAATCATTGATGTTATCGCAAACTTTTGCAAAAAGGAGAAGAAATGACTTTAAAAGAATTGGCAAAACAAGCTATCGATAATAGCAAAACTTTAGACACTAGCAACGAATCTAAAAAACGTACTGCAGTAGCTTACATTAATCGTAAATTAATCGAAAGTCGTCAGTATACTTACGAGACGTTGCCGACACAAGAAATCGACAATACGATTGAGGAGGTGCTACATGGCAGTTGATAACAATCAAGCTATTTCATGGTTCGACATTCGCAAAGGACTTCTAACATATAGCATGTACGGTAGTCGTAATGGAACAGACGGCACGGCAGACTGTTCAGGGTCTATCACGCAATCGATGAGAGACTCAGGCGCTAGTCCGTACGCTTATCTGTATAGTACGGTAACTTTAGGTAGTTATCTATCTGCTAATGGCTTTACACGTATCTCAGAAAACCAGTCATGGGATGCGCAGCGTGGCGACATCGTCCTTATGAGTTGGGGACCTGGAATGCAGTACAGTTCAGGCGCAGGTGGACACGTTGGAATTATGAAAGACCACGATACATTTATTTCTGTCGACTATTGGACTGGTGGTCAAGTTGGTACTGCGGTATCTGAACACGATTGGGACTATTACTACTCAGTCAATAAACCTCAATATATCGAGGTGTGGCGGCAAAATGGGACAACACCACAACCTACACCTAGTAAACCAGATGCTAATGACACAAATGCTATCGCACAATTTAAAGCAGCCGATAACGAATTTACTGCTTATAATACTTTTAAAGTAGACGATATCAAGTTTCACCACGGCATTTGGCAGTTTGTCAGCTATCAATTAAACGGTAGCAACGATGTAAATTGGGATGATAACGGTATTCCATTGAGCGTTGTTGATAATGTCACTCGCGGCAATGACGCAGACACTCAGATTGGCGATACAGTTAAGTTTAGCGATACGTTTAATCATGGTACTATCGACGAGTATCATAATGAGACTAACGCAGTAGGTATTGACACAGGAGGTTACGGTCGGATCTGGTACAATGCTGATGCGTTTTTGAAAATATGAAATATTTAAAAAGCGAGCTCAATTAAAATTAGTTCGCTTTTTTGAATAAAAAAAATCACGTTTTGCGCGTGATTCAATCCTTGCCTGACAAAAAATGTTAATTTAAATTTGTTACCTTTTTTGTTACCATGTTAGAGATATTAAATTATATCTAATATCATATAAAACAATAAAACAGTTAAAGATTAACCACTATTATGACCTAACTTTGTTTAATATGAGTGTAGGGTGTTTACGAAAAAAATAAAAATAT
>MTLE01000112.1_pt2 | contig 26971 bp, 22 predicted proteins | sample 1982461 | NCBI WGS metagenome assembly MTLE01 (sample SAMN05712605, study PRJNA340218) | biofilm metagenome | isolation source: sample SPL anode biofilm adapted to -200 mV | place: USA | collected 2012-02-03
TCTTCCCGGCCATCTTCGGCACGGTGATGATGGTACTTCTGATGAGCGTCTTCTCGCTCCCCTTCGGCGTCATCGCGGCAATCTACCTGCGGGAATACGCCAGGGACGGTCTGCTGACCCGCATGGTGCGCATCGCGGTCAACAACCTGGCCGGCGTCCCCTCCATCGTCTACGGCGTGTTCGGACTGGGCTTCTTCGTCTACGGCATCGGCGGCAGCCTGGACCAGCTCTTCTTTCCCGAGCGCCTGCCCACGCCCACTTTCGGCACCGGCGGCATCCTCTGGTCCAGCCTGACCCTGGCGCTTTTGACGGTCCCGGTGGTAATCATCGCCACAGAAGAATCCCTGGCCTCCATCCCCCGCGGCATCCGCGAGGGTTCCCTGGCCCTGGGGGCAACCAAATTCCAGACCCTGACCCGCATCCTGCTCCCCATGGCCACCCCCGGCATCATGACCGGCCTGATCCTCTCCATGGCCCGGGCAGCGGGAGAGGTGGCGCCGCTGATGATCGTGGGGGTGGTCAAGTTGGCCCCCACCCTCCCCTTCGACGGCCACTTCCCCTTCTTCCACATGGACCGCAAGTTCATGCACCTGGGATTCCACATCTACGACGTGGGCTTCCAGTCGCCCAACGTGGAGGCGGCCAAGCCGATGGTCTATGTCACCACCATGCTGCTGATCGCCATCGTGATCATCGCCAGCAGCCTGGCGATCCGCTTCCGCACCAGGATGCGCAAGCGCTACGTAACCTCCAACTTCTGAGAGAACAGGGATGAACACCATGACACACACCCACACCCCGGCGGACGCCATCCTGTCGGTCAGGGACCTGAACCTGCACTACGGCGACAAGCACGCGCTGAATAACATCAACCTGGACATGGCCCGCAACCAGGTGACCGCCTTCATCGGCCCCTCGGGCTGCGGCAAATCCACGCTTTTACGCTGCTTCAACCGCATGAACGACCTGGTGGACAACGTGCGCATCCAGGGGAGCATCACCTTCGAGGGGGAGGAGGTCAACACCCCGGACATGGACGTGATCTCCCTGCGCCGCCGCATCGGCATGGTCTTCCAGCAGTCCAACCCCTTTCCCAAGTCGATCTACGAGAACATCGTCTACGGGCTGCGCATCGCCGGCGTCAGCGACCGGGCGATTCTGGACGAGACGGTGGAACGCAGCCTGAAGAACGCCGCCATCTGGGACGAGGTCAAGGACCGCCTGCACGACTCGGCCCTAGGGCTGTCCGGCGGCCAGGCCCAGCGCATCTGCATCGCCCGCGCCATCGCCGTGAACCCGGACATCATCCTGATGGACGAGCCCTGTTCGGCCCTGGACCCCATCTCGACCCTGAAGATCGAGGAGCTGATCGACGAGCTGAAGCGCAAGTACACCATCATCATCGTCACCCACAACATGCAGCAGGCAGCCCGGGTGTCGGACGTGACCGCGTTCTTCTACCTGGGGGAACTGATCGAGGCCGGGGAGACCCGTTCCATCTTCACCAACCCGGAGAAGAAGCAGACCGAGGATTACATCACCGGGCGTTTCGGGTAGCGAAAAAAAACGGCGATGAGCAGGCAATAGTGTGCGATAGTGCCGCCGTTATTCCAAACCAAAAGCATGGAACGCGGATCACATTTGAAAAAGCGGAAGATCAGGATACGAATCAGGCCGAAAGACTCAAATCCGACGTTATCCGTTTCATCCGCCTTTTCCGCGTTCCATTGGCGTCGATTTCCGGGTTTCACCATTACATCACATACGATTCGTGAGGAAGATATGGAAAGAAGAGAACACATCAGCGCGACGTTCGACCTGGAACTGGATGAACTGCGCAACAACATCCTGGCCATGGGGGGCAAGGTGGAGATGATGATCGCCGATTCGGTGGCTGCCCTGGCCAACCGGGATTCGGCGCTGGCCGAGCGTATCATCGCCATGGACCGCGAGGTGAACGGGCTGGAGGTGGCCATCGACGAGAAGTGCCTGCAACTTTTGGCCCTGCGCCAGCCCGCCGCCCGGGACCTGCGCTTCATCACCCTGGCGCTGAAGATCGTCACCGACCTGGAGCGCATCGGCGACCAGTGCACCAGCGTCGCCAAACGGGTCAAGGAGCTGAACGAGGAACCGCCGCTCAAGCCGTACATCGACATCCCCCGCATGGCCCACTGGACGGAGACCATGGTCAGGGAGGCGCTGGACGCCTTCGTGCGCGGCGACGTGGATCTGGCCATCAAGGTCTGCACCGACGACCAGACCGTGGACGACCTGAACGTCCAGATCCAGCGCGAGCTGCTGACCTTCATGATCGAGGAGCCGGCAACCATCTCCCGGGCCATCAAGCTCAACTACATCTCCAAGTGCCTGGAGCGCATCGCCGACCACGCCACCAACATCGCCGAGATGGTCATCTTCATGGTCAAGGGGAAGGACATCCGCCACACCATGCCGTAGGATTTTCGATTTCCACCCTTCCGGCCGGTTTTCCCATAAAGCCGGCCATTCGTCACGCATGCCCCCCGACAGCCCAAGTCTCTGCCGGGGGCATTCCTCCCCCCGCTCCTTTCCGGATACCCAACAGGAAAAAACCATGGTATGTATCCAGCGCTGAGTTCATCGCGCCACAGGGGCGCGCCACGGCTCACACAACTTCCATCAGGTGAAGGCATGGGCGAGAAAAAGCAGACAGCAGGCCGGTCATCCTGTTCGGTGGGGGATTTCTTTCGACTCGCCTGCGAAGAGCATGGCGCGGCGATGCTCCTGGTCGATCCGGCAAATGGCGCCATCGTCAGAGCCAACCAGCAAGCCTGTGTCCTCCTGGGAGAGACCGGTTCAGAGTTGGAGGGAAAGGGAATCACGGATATTTTCCTGCCGAATGGGGATATCAGTCCCCCCCGTGACCTCGAAACCAATCGCACCGGCCTGCGCAGAGACACAAACGGCGAGGAGCGACCGATTGAGATCCTGCCCCGACGCCTGCCACTGCGGGAGGGAGACATCCTCTTCTGCGTGCTGCGCGATATGACGGAGCCGACCGGGTTTCGGCATGAACGGGCGGAGCAGGATAACGTCAGGCGCCAGCTGGAAATCGTCGTGGAGGAGAGGACAGGGCAGCTGAACGAAACCATGGAGGCACTCAGGCAGGAAACAGCCAGACGCCAGCAGATCGAAACCAATGTGACCACCATGCGGGAAAACCTGGAAAACCAGGAACGCGCGAGGGTGGCCCGCGATATCCACGACGGCATCGGCCAGACCCTGCAGGCGATAAAACTGCAGCTCAAGATACGTCAGGCCCGCTGCAGGGAAGGAGAGCCGTGCGGCGGTCAGGCACTGAACGAGATTATCGGGGAGCTGACGTCGGCCGCCACGGAACTGCGTGAAATCATTTTGGCTCTACGGCCGCTGTTCCTGGAGGACACCGACCTGGACCTGGCGGTCAGGTCACTGTGCGAGCGGAGCGCGAAACGGACCGGCCTTGACGTGCGGGCGGAGTGTCAGGGCACATTCCGCGGTCTCGGTTCCTCCTTCAAACTCTCTATCTTCCGCATCTGCCAGGAGGCGCTCACCAACATCGTCAAGCATTCCGGTTGCCGTTCGGCACTCATCCGCCTGGAACGCGAGCCGCATACCATGCGCATCACCATCCGTGACGACGGCAGAGGAGGGGTCTCCTGCCCGACCATCATCAGCCAGGAAGGATCGGGACTGGCTATCATGCGCGAACGGGCCGAACTTCTGGGCGGAGCTTTATCCGTCATCTCGCCACCCGGCATGGGCACCGCCATCACCGTGGAGGTACCGTTGCAATGATCCGGGTTCTCATCGCCGACGACCACGTCATGTTCCGCCAGGGACTCATCAACCTGCTGACAACCGCTGAAGACATCCATATCGCCGCCGAATGCGGCGACGGCGCCACGGCCCTGGAACTGATCCGCTCCCTGGAACCGGACATCGCCGTGCTGGACATCACCATGCCCAAGCTGGACGGCATCTCCATCACCCGCGCCATGGGGAACCTGGGGCTGGCGACGAGGGCGATCATCCTGACCATGCACGATGACCCCCTGATGTATGGCCGGGCCGTCAGCGCCGGGGCGCACGGCTTCATCCTCAAGGACGATGCCTACGAGGAACTCCTGAGCGCCCTGCGTACCGTGGCCGCAGGAGGAACCGCCATCAGCCGCGCCATACAGCATGCCGCAATCGAGCCGGAGCCGCCCGTGGCGGAGCTGACGGAACGAGAGAGAGAGATCCTGGGGCTGATAGCCCACGGCTGCACCAACCGCATGATCGCCCAACATCTGGGCATCAGCATCAAGACCGTCAACAACCATCGCACCAACCTGATGGGCAAGCTCAACCTCCACTCCACTACCGAACTGGTCCGCTACTCCCTCCTGACCGGTGGCCTGTAGCCCCCTCCGTGCTCCTCTCCCCCGCCTTGCCGGTAACGTTCCCGGTGCCCGTCTCCGACCCCGGAGGCGCGCATAGCGCTCCTTCTAGGGTGTTCATCCTATTGATTACTTCCCCCCGGTAAAGGTATGCATACAAACTGGATGTTTGTCGTACCCGCGCTCCCTGGCCGAGTTCACGACAGTTACCCGCCGACAGCGCCCCCCAACCCCGCGACACCGAGGAGAGGAAGATTATGCAACGCCATACGATTTCCCCCCCATCCAGGCACCACGGCAACAGCACAGCTCCGGAAGCGCTTCCGGCGAATCGGAGTCAGCAGCCGAACCTGGGCAGCGGACTCCCCCCTTTCGAATTGCAAGCGGGGCCACACGCCATCCACGGCCGGGAGAAGTCATATTCCCGGAGCTACATTCAGTTCCGTCGCCAGGGGGAGCTGCAGGCACTGAACAAGGAGTTGCAGGCGGCCACCAGCGACTTGCGGGAGGCGAACCGGAAGCTCGGCCAACGAGTTTTGGAACTGGAACTGAGGAATCGGGAATCAGCCCATCCGGTCAATGGGTACCTGCCGGGAAATGACCGGAGCATAGGCAGCATCATTATCGACCCGCACCTGCGAATCGGCGTCTTCAATCCGGGCTGCGCCCGACTCTTCAGGCTGCGGCCCGAAGATGTGGGCCAGCCTGTGGACCGTCTCACCCGCACCATCTGGGACCGGGATGAGTTCTTGAACGACATCCTGGCGGCATTCCAAAACGGTCTCCCCATCACGCGGGAAACCCGCCGCGGCAGGGAGTCATGGTTGTTGGCCCATCTGGCCCCCGCATACGACCGGAAGGGCCGGGTGGAGGCGCTGATCGTCTACTTCAGGGACATTTCAACTTTCAAACAAGAGCAGGAGCGCAACCGGCTCCTGGCGCGGATGTTCCAAGAGAGCAACGAGGCGCAGCTCATAACCGGTGCCGACGGCCGGATCATGGGCAGCAACGACAGTTTCAGCCAGCTGACCGGTTACACAGGTGAAGAGATTGTCGGCCGCACCACCCGGCGACTCCTGGCTGGCCAAAAATCGAAGGAGCTCTTCGCGACGCTGGCCGAAGCGCTGCGCAGTGGAAACCCCTGGCAGGGAGAGCTGCACATCAGAAACAAGGACGGAAATGTCCTTTCCACCTGGACAACCGCAACCCCCCTGAGAGACGAACGACGGAAAACAATCAACTACACGGCCACGTTACTCGACGTTGCCGCTCGGGCAGGACGCGAACAGGACAACGAGTACCGGGCCAACCACGACGCACTGACCGGACTTCTCAACCGCTTCAGCCTGCTCCAGCGCCTGGACCAAGCGCTGGAGCAGGCCAGGAGCGACGAGCACCACCTTGCGGTCCTGTTCATCGACCTGGACCGCTTCAAGGAGGTCAACGACTCCCTGGGACACCACATGGGGGACCTGCTGCTGGTCGAGGTCGCCGCCCGCCTGGTTGCCGCGGTGCGCGCCTCCGACATTGTTGCCCGGCTGGGTGGCGACGAATTCGTGGTGGCGATGCCCCACATCCGGTCCGCCATCGATCCGGCCTTTCTGGCGGACAAGATACGGCGCGCCATCTCGCAACCTTTCCTGCTGGAGGGACACGAACTCCTCACCACCCCCAGCATCGGCATCAGCGTGTTTCCCGATGATGGAGGAAACGTGGAGGAGCTGCTCAAGAATGCCGATACCGCCATGTACCACGCCAAATCCCGGGGGCGGAACAACTACCAGTTCTTCATGCGGGAGATGCACGCCATCACCCGGGAGCGCCTCCTGCTGGAACATGACCTGCGCCTGGCGGTGGAACGCAACGAGTTTATCCTGCACTTTCAGCCGCAGATTGACCTTGCGACCGGTTTGGTGATAGGTGTGAAGGCCATGCTGCGCTGGCGGCACCCCTTGCGCGGCATCGTCACCCCCGACAGGTTTATCTCCACCGCCGATGCCTCGGGACTGATCCTGCGCATCGACCATCTCAGCCTGGAGATGGCATGCCGTCAGCTGGCGGCCTGGACCGCCGAAGGAGTGCCCCGCATCACCATGGCGGTCAAGCTGTCCGCCCGGCAGTTCAGGCAGAAAAGGCTTGCGGAAAACGTAGCCCACATCATCTCCGTAACGGGCATCAAGCCCCAGCAGCTGGACCTTGAAATTTCGGAAAGCGCCGCCATGGGCAACCCGGACGAGACCATCAGCCAGCTTGAGCGCCTGAGGCGGCTGGGACTGAAGCTTTCCATCGACAATTTCGGCGCGGGATACTCATCCCTCAGCCATGTGCGGCGTTTTCCGGTTAACCGACTGATCATCGACCGCTCCTTCGTCAAAGGGATAGAAACCAACGACGGCGATGCGGCCATCGTGGCGGCCACCATCTCCCTCGCCCACAGCATCGGTACGCAGGTTGCCGCCAAGGGAATCGAAGCGGAGGCACAGATGAACCTGCTTGCCGCTCAACGGTGCGACGTGGGACAGGGATATCTTTTCAGCCGTCCCCTTGCGGCGGACAGAATCGTGGAATTTATCCGCCGCCATGCCGGCCGGGCGGTGTGGGAGCTAAACGGAACACCCCCGGGGATGGTGGCTGCTCCGTTTCCAGCGGAAACAGCGCCAGCAACCTTCAGCTCAGGAGAGTAGCATGCCAGCAGTAGATCCGATCAGTGAAGAGACAACCGCGCCCACCTGCAGCTACATCGTCGGCATCGGCGCCTCCGCCGGAGGGCTGAACGCCCTGGAGCAGTTTTTCGACAACATGCCCCCCACCAGCGGCATGGCGTTCGTGGTCATCCAGCACCTTTCGCCGGACTTCAAGAGCCTGATGGACGACCTGCTTTCCCGCCACACCTCCATGTCCATCCACCGGGTGACCAACGGCATCGATCTCAGACCTGACACCGTTTACCTGATCCCCCCCAAAAGCCAGATGACGGTCAGGGAACAGAAGCTGTACCTGACCGAAAAGACCTCCAGCCAGCACCTGGAACTCCCCATCGACATCTTCTTCAAGTCACTGGCCGAAGACGTGGCCGAGCGGGCCATCGGCATCATCCTCTCCGGCACCGGCTCCGACGGCTCCCGCGGCATCAGATCGATCCACAACAACGGCGGCCTGGTGCTGGCTCAGTCGCCCGAGTCGGCCCAGTTCGACGGTATGCCGCGCAACGCCATAGCGGCGGGGGTATGCGACCTGATCCTCCCGCCGGACCGTATGCCGCGCATCCTGGTGGAATACGCCGCCAACCCCCTCCTGATACGCGGCAAACTGCGCCATGACCTGGATGTGTTCGAGGACGAAGGGGAGTTCGCCGAGATTTTCGCCCTCCTGCGCCGCAGCTACGATCTGGATTTCTCCAAATACAAAAGCTCCACCGTGGGGCGCCGCATCAGGCGCCGCATGGAATTCCGCCAGATTCCCGAGGTAGCGGATTACGCCTCGATCCTGTCCGGCGACCATGGAGAGCTGGAATCGCTTTACAAGGACCTGCTGATCGGTGTCACCGAATTTTTCCGCGACAAGCTGGCCTTCGGCCACCTGGAGCAGGAGATTGTGCCCAAACTGTTCACCAGGCTGCAGGCAGGAGAAGATCTGCGGGTCTGGTCAACGGGCTGCGCCACCGGGGAGGAAGCCTACTCCCTGGCCATCCTCCTGGCAGAGCGGGCCGAGGACATGGGGTTCATGGGCAAGATCACCGTCTTTGCCACCGACGTGCACCGTTCATCGCTGGATATTGCCTCCCAGGGAATATACGAACGGGAACGCCTGACCAACGTCAGCCCGGCGCGCCTGGAGCGTTTCTTCAGGAAGGAGGGGGGCAACCTGTTCCGGATCTGCGCGGAGCTGCGCAAGATTGTGGTCTTCGCCCCCCACAACCTGCTCAAGGACCCTCCCTTTACCCGGCTGGACCTGATCTGTTGCCGCAACCTGCTGATCTACTTCCAGCCGGCCGTACAGGAAAAGATCATCTCCCTGTTCCACTTCGCCCTCAAGACGGACGGCATCCTGTTTCTGGGGACCAGTGAGGGATTGGGCGCGTTCGCCGACGACTTCGAGGTTGTCGCCGGCCAGCACAAGATGTTCCGCAAGATCCGCGACCTGAAACTGGCTATCACCCTGGACACGGTGCGCTCAGACAAGGAACGCTCCCAGGCGCTGCCGCTCTTGCAGCCGACCCAGAGCAAGATGGTCAACCTGGACCGGCAGCTCCTGTTCGACTACGACACCCTCATGCGCAGGCACATGCCGCCCGGAGTGCTGATCAGCGAGAACCGCCAGATCATCCACTACTTTGGCAACGTGTCGGAATATCTGCGCATGCCGGAGGGGCGCATCGAAAACGATATTCTGCAGTTGGCCGAGGACAACCTGCACATCGCCCTCAGCACGGCGCTGCTGCGGGTCACCAAGTCCCGTCAGAGCGTCAGAACCCGCAATGTGCGCGTCAAGCGGGGTGCGGAAGAATTCCTGGTGGACCTGAGCGTGGAGCCGATACCGGATGACAAGAGCCGCACCAGCCATTACCACATCTTTTTTGAACGGGTCCGGACGACGGAGGCCCCCGAGAACATCGACGAGGGCAGCTTCGACAGCAACCAGCAGTTCCGGCAGCACCTGCAGGACCTGGAGATGGAGTTGCAGTCGACCCGCGAGAACCTGCAGACCACCGTGGAAGAGTTGCAGACCAGCAACGAAGAACTCCAGGCGGCCAATGAGGAACTTCTTGCGGCCAACGAGGAGTTGCAGAGCACCAACGAGGAGCTGCATTCGGTCAACGAGGAGCTGTACTCGGTCAACTCGGAGTTCGAGCGGAAGAACATCGAGCTGAAACAGCTCAACACCGACCACGACAACCTGCTGGCCAGCATCGACATCGGCACGATCTTCCTGGACAACCAGATGCGCATCCGCAAGTTCAACCAGGCCATTGTCTCCTTCTTCAAACTGCTCCCCCAGGACATCGGTCGGCCCATCGATCACATCGCCTATCACCTCTCCCGACAGGAAGAACTCCTGGCCGACATCCAGCGCGTCCTGAACGAAGGAATCTGCCTGGAAAACGAGGAAACGACCCGGGACGGCACATGCCTGCTCAACCGCATCGTTCCCTTTCGAACCGAAACCGGCCAGATCGAGGGGGTGGTAATCACCTTCACGGATGTCTCGCGGGTCAAGGAGGCTGAAATAAAAGTGACCCGCCTCAACGAAGAGCTCACCAGGCTGAACGCAGACCTGGAGAACAAGGTGGCCGAACGGACCCGGGAGCTGCGGGAAGAGGTCCGCGAGCGCCAGAGCGCCGAGGAGGCAGTGCGGGAACAGGACCGGTTCACCCGTTCATCACTGGATGCGCTGACCGCCCATATCTGCGTGATCGATGAATCGGGCAGCATCATCATCACAAACCGTTCCTGGTCCGAGTACGCCACAACCAACTGTTCCCGCAAATGCGCCGACGACAGCTTTGTCTGCAGTCTGTACCTGCTGTGCGAAAAGAAGAAGTTCAGCCATGATTCGGGGAACGTCTCACCCTCTCCGCAGTTCCTTGCGACGGCAAATCCGAAAACGGAAGGCAATTCAGCGAAGTTTTTCGAAGGGGTCGCCGCGGCCCTGTCCGGCGAACAGTCCGAGTTTGTCATGGAGTACACCTGCAGTTCGACTAAGGGCCGAAAATGGTTCATTGTCAGGGTGAACGGGTTTACCACGAATGGGCGCCGCTATGCGGTCATAGCCCATGAGAACATCACTGCCCGGAAGCAGATGGAAGAGGAATTGTCCCATAACCAGGAACAACTCAAAGAAATCAACCGCTCACTGGGGGAGCGTATTGACGAGTCCGTACTGGAACTGCGCAGAAAGGACCAATTCCTGATCAGCCAGAGCAGACGGGCCGCAATGGGAGAAATGATCGCCCATATTGCCCATCAGTGGCGGCAACCGCTGAACGCGCTCAGCCTGATGCTGGCTGATATCGAAGGAGCGCAATCTTACAATGAGCTGACACCGGAATACCTGCAACAATCCCTTGTCGACTGCAATATACTGATCCAGAAGATGTCTTCCACCATCGACGATTTCCGTGATTTTTTCAAACCGGACAAGGAAATTGTCGCCTTTTCCGCGCAACAGCAGATCAATGCCGCCATCTCGTTGGTAGCCCCGGAGTTCCGGGGCAGCAATATCGATATCCGTTTCGATGCGCCGCATGATGTAACCCTGCTGGGGTTTCCCAATGAATTTTCCCAGGTGCTGCTCAACCTGATTTCCAACGCCAGGGAAGCGGTCAGCTCCACGGATTCTGATAAAGGGTTGATTGAAATAGAACTAAAGGAAAGCAACGGACAGGGGTGCGTCGTGGTGCGTGATAACGGCGGCGGTATACCAAACGAAATTCACTCCAGGATTTTCGAGCCCTATTTTTCAACCAAAACGCATGGGACCGGCATCGGTCTGTCCATGTCAAAGATGATTATCGAACGCAACATGGGGGGAAACCTCGAAGCGCGCAACATTGAGGGGGGATCGGAGTTCCTCGTCACAATCCCGCTTGCAAACGGCAATCAGTAAATGCACCGGGCCACATACCTGGCCAGACACCATCGCAGAGGGAAACAATTTGTTATGACAGCTTGTAACGAGCGGGAGATCAAAACAATTCTCCACGCCGAGGACGACGATCTTGTGCGTAAATTAATGACAAAAACGCTGTCACGTATGGGATACATGCTGATACCGGCAGTGAACGGGCAGGACGCGGTTGCGCAGTTCATCACCCACAGACAGGAGATCCAGTTGCTGGTGCTGGATCTGATCATGCCGAAAATGAACGGCTTGGAAGCATTAAATGAAATCAGAAAACTGCAACCGGAAATCAAGGCCATATTTTGCAGCGCCTGCCCCGAGGCCATACTTCAGGCCAGGGACAGCCTGGATGACGGGGTCGCCATATTTTCAAAGCCCGTCAACATGATTCAGCTCACCGGCAAGATCCGGGAAATGCTCGGATAAAGGGCGTGGAATGCCCCATTAAGAGCGCACAGAACGACGGGCTGAAAGCTGTCGTGACTTCACGGTATCCAGCGCTGCTGATACGCCCGTACCTGGAAGTTCAGGCAAACCTGTACAAAGCAAATCTGCGCTGACAATGAAAGAGAGCCTTCTGATGCAGGGTGAACACGCAAAGAGCCGCCACCCCTTGCCGGGTGGCGGCTCTTTCATGTCTCGCTGCGGGAGGATCCCGCCCGATCGTCAACCCGATCCTACTCGTCCGTGACTCTCGTCAGCACCTGGTTGGAGAGTTCGCTCTCCACCAGTTCACCGTTGGGCATCTTCACGACGCTGCGGGCGGAATAGAAATAACTCAGCCTCCTGTCCAGCGTGCCGTCCAGATAGCTTGGTCCCCTGACCGGCTCCGGATTAAGCGGAACAGAGGGCAGACGCTCCCCCTGGACCGCCCGGTAGATGTTGTACCCCACGAACGTCCCCTGTTCCAGGGCAACGGGAGCCATGACCAGCTCGATCTGGATCGGGTCCGGAACCGCCGTAAGCCTGGGCGGTGGGGGAGGCGCAACCATGGTCGCCGTTACCCTGGGGGAGACCTGCCCTTCTGTACCATCCGCGGTGAAGGGCGTTACCATATAGCTGTAGACCTCGCCCCCCCTCACGTCGCTGTCCAGGAGCTGAATCTGGCTGCCAATGCGCTGCACGTCGTTTCCGGACAGCGGCTCAAGGTACAGGGTGCGGAAGAGGGCAAAATCCTCCGTGCAGGCGTTGCAGCCGCTCTCCTGCCCCACGACCGTGACCCGCCTGAATATCTTCACCCCGGACAGATCCTGGATTTCCCGGCCGGCCCGGTCCTTCCGGGGCAGCGTAAAGGAGAGCCGGATGGCCTGGCCTGCCTGGCGGGCGCTTACGGCAGCGGGTTGCGCCGGCACCAGCATGTCGGGATAGATCAGCGCCCCCCGTTTGCCACAGGCGGTCAGGGCCAGAGCAACAATGAACAGCAGGATTGCACGTATGCGCATACAAGAACCTTTCGGGAAACGTGGAGTTGGCATGGGACGCAGCCTTAACCGCCAGGCAATGCCATAAATTACTCTTTCATGGGACCGGAGAGCGCTACTTCCCCTTCCGGCAGCGGGCGATCTCGCCCTTGACCTGCTCCCGGGCCGTGCCGCCCGGCACGTTGCGCGCGTCGATGCAGGCATCCACGGTGATCGCCTGGAAGATGTCCTGCTCGAAACGGGGGGAGAAGAGCTCCCACTCGGTCAGGGTCAGGTCGGTGAGCTCCATCTCGTTCTCCACGCAGTAGGCAACAGCCTTGCCCACCGCCTCGTGGGCGTCGCGGAAGGCCACCCCCTTGCGCACCAGGTAGTCGGCCACATCCGTGGCAGTGGAGAATCCCTGGCCTGCGGCCCGGCCCATGGCCTCGGGATAGATGCTCATCTCCCTGATCATGTCGCTGAACACCTTCAGGCTCCCCTTGACCGTGTCGATGGTGTCGAAGAGCGGCTCCTTGTCCTCCTGCATGTCCTTGTTGTAGGCCAGGGGCAGGGACTTCATCACCGTCAGGAGCGCCATCAGGTTGCCGTAGACCCGGCCGGTCTTGCCCCGTACCAGCTCCGGCACATCGGGGTTCTTCTTCTGGGGCATGATGGAGGAGCCGGTGCAGAAGCCGTCGGACAGCTCGATGAACTTGAACTGGCTGGTGGACCAGAGGATCAGCTCCTCGGAGAGACGGGAGAGGTGCATCATCAGGATCGACGAGGCGGAGATGAACTCCAGGGCAAAGTCGCGGTCTGAGACGGAATCCAGGGAGTTGCGGGTGATGGCCGGGAAGCCGAGCTGCTCGGCCACGTAGTCCCGGTCGATGGGAAAGGTGGTGCCGGCCAGGGCGCCGGCGCCCAGGGGGAGCACGTTGACCCGTTTCAGACAATCCTCCATGCGGCCGCTGTCCCTTTTAAACATCTCCACGTAGGCCAGCATGTGGTGGGCGAAGAGGATCGGCTGGGCGGTCTGCAGATGGGTGAAGCCGGGCATGACCACGTCCACGTTCTCCTCGGCCTGGGTCAGAAGCGCGTCGATCAAGAGGTCGATGTAGGAGGAGATCTCCACGATCTCGTCCCGCAGGTAGAGGCGGATGTCCAGGGCCACCTGGTCGTTGCGCGAGCGACCGGTGTGCAGGCGCTTGCCCGCCTCGCCGATTCTGGCCGACAGGCGGGACTCGATGTTCATGTGGATGTCTTCCAGGGAGATGGAGAAGTCGAAGCTCCCCTCCTCGATCTGCAGCAGGATCTGCTGCAGCCCCTCCACGATGGCCTCCACATCGGCCTGGGGGATGATCCCCTGCTTGCCCAGCATGCGGGCATGGGCGATGGAGCCCCGGATGTCCTGGTGGTACAGGCGCTTGTCAAACTGGATCGAGGCGGTGAACTCCTCCACAAAGGCATCGGTGGGCTGGGTGAAGCGGCCGCCCCAGAGTTTATCCTTGGACATATCTTCTCCTGTTGGCTTTCAGAATCAATCTCACAATCCCTGAATCCCTCCCTTCAGGGGGAGGGGTCATCACATTACGGCCCCGGCGCCCGCGCCAGCTCGTAGCCCGAGGTCGAGCCGTCAACATTCAGTTTGTGCCAGACACCGGTATCGTCCACCCCCATGACCGCATGCACCTTAAGGGAGATGCGCGACGTGCGCGGATCAAGTTGGTGCTCATGGGGAAGGTTGAAGTACAGAAGCCGCGTCCCCCTGCCGAAGCGTAGCCGGCAAAACGGCGCACCGTCGAAGTCGTCACTGGAAATTTCCGGCAGCGCCACCCGCGCCAGGCGGTGCTTCCGGTTGATCACCACCGACGAATTGCCGAAGCCGTTTGCCTGGGGGATGTCCTCCATCCAGCTCTCGCCCGAGGCATTGCCGAACACGGTCACGGTTTCGCGAACGCCCGGGGTTTCCTCCAGGTACTCACCGTAGAAGCCGCTCAGCACGTCGCGATAGGCGCGGTGCTCAGGCTTGGGATTGCACTGGATCACGAACAGTGCGTTCAGCCCCTGGCGGGTCTTGAAAAAAAGCGTGTCGGCATGGTCGATGATCTGCCGGATGTTGGACGCGTACATGTCGCGGTAGAGGTAATCCAGGCAGATGATGGCCATGAAGTTGAAGCAGGCCGGGTACGAGCGGAACAGGTAGAAATGCCGCCCCCGGTAGAGATCGTGGAACTTGTCGATGTACTCCTCGCCATGGAAGGGGTGGCTCTTGGCCTCCAGGAACACCCGAAGAGTGCCATCGCTCTCCTTGATGGCGATGCAGCACCAGTTGACCGGCATGTCCAGCACATCGCCCGAATCGATATCCCTGTCCACCAGGGCGAGCGCCTGGGCATTGTCCTCGCGGAAGCGCTCCAAGATGGCCCGGTAGTCGCGCAACCGCACATGCTCCACGCCGAAGATGGTCACCGTATCGGGGCGAAAGCTCCTCGCGATGACCCCCAGCATGTCGTCGAAGCGGGCCATGGGCAGACAGGTCTCGGGAAAGAGCAGGATGTGCAGTTTCTTGAAGTTCCCCTCGCCGGCTGCCACCAGCTCAAGCACCGACGAGACCATGCGCCAGGCATCGTCCGGGTCAACCACCGCGAACCCGGCCGCGGCCCGGCGAAGCCGGTTGGGGATCTGGGCGATCATGCAGTGCAGGTGATGCCCCAGGGGAAAATCCAGGTTCACCCTCGCAGGGATGATCTCAGGCATGTGCGCTACCCGAAACGCCGCTTTTCCGGAATTTTGGAATCACTTTTTCAAGGATGAAGCTGGCTCCTTCGGCCAGGTGGTAGCCGGCCAGATCAGGGAAGGCTACCCAGGCGACTTCGCTGACCTCATCCTCGTTATGGACGATGCTGCAGGAGAGCGGGCGGCAGAGGTAATAGATGATCACGAAATGGTAGTTGTCCTCGCCCGGCGTCACATGCTCGAAGACATCGATCAGGTCGTCCACATCCACCTCGATGCCCACCTCTTCGCGGACCTCGCGCTTGAGCGCATCGAGAATGGGCTCTCCCAGGTCGATCTTGCCCCCCGGCATGACCCACAGATTCTTGAAGGGGGGGATGCTCCGCCTGGTCAGGAGGACCCGCCCTTCCTCATCCACGATCACCGCCACCACGGAGGTGATGATGTGCTCTTTCTTGAAGCGTTTCTTTTTCATCGGGAGAGGGGTGGTGAAAAATGTATCCGGGAAGTGGCGGGCCAGATCAGGAAGAGTGGCGTGCCGAACCTGCCCATTTCCCCATTATCCCGCAGGCCTGCCGCGAGGGAGCGCAACGCCCCCTCGCCAGCAGGCTCACCTTACTCTGTACCTCTCACTCCTCACTTCTTCTTGGCCGCCTGCATCATGGACCTGATGCGCAGACGGAGCGAGTTGATCCTGATGAACCCTTCGGCGTCGGCCTGGTTGTAGACCTGGTCCTTCTCGAAGGTGGCAAAGTCCTGGTTGAAGAGCGAGTCAGTATCGGACTTGCGCCCCACGGTGCGGCAGTACCCCTTGTAGAGCTTCAGGCGGGCCACGCCGTTGACGCACTTCTGGGAATCGTCAATGAGCGCCTGCAACATCTCGCGCTCCGGCGAGAACCAGTAGCCGGCATAGACCAGGCGGGCGTACTCGGGGATCAGGCCGTCGCGGATGCGCATGACTTCGCGGTCCATGGTGATCTGCTCCACCGCCATGTGGGCCTCGCGCAGGATGGTGCCGCCCGGCGTCTCGTACACGCCGCGGGACTTCATGCCCACCGAGCGGTTCTCCAGCAGGTCCACCCGGCCGATGCCGTGCTGTCCGCCCAGGTAGTTGAGGTGGGCCAAAAGCTGGGCCGGGGTCATCTTCTCGCCATCCACGGCAACCGCGTTGCCGTTCTTGAACTCAATCTCCACGTACTGCGGCTTGTTGGGCGCCTTTTCCGGTGCGGTGGTCAGCACGTACATCTCCTCGGGAGCCTCGGCCCAGGTATCCTCCAGGATGCCCCCTTCGAAGGAGATGTGCAGCAGGTTGCGGTCCGAGGACCAGGGGCGCTTCTTGGTGACCGGCACCGGGATGCCGTTCTTCTTGGCGTAGTCGATCAGGGCCTGGCGGCTGTTCAGGTCCCAGGTGCGCCAGGGGGCCACGATCTTGATGTTGGGGTTGAAGTGGTAGTAGCCCAGCTCGAAGCGCACCTGGTCGTTCCCCTTGCCGGTGGAGCCGTGGGAGACCGCGTCACACCCTTCCTTGGCGGCGATCTCCATCTGACGCTTGGCGATCAGCGGCCGGGCGATGGAGGTGCCCAGCAGGTAGTGTCCCTCGTAGATGGCGTTGGCGCGGAACATGGGAAACACGAAGTCGCGCACGAACTCCTCGCGCAGGTCGTCGATGTAGACCACGTCGGCGCCGGTGGCCAGCGCCTTTTCACGCACCGGGTCCAGCTCCTCCCCCTGCCCCAGGTCGGCGGAAAAGGCCACAACCCTGCAGCCGTACTCGTTCTTGAGCCACTTGAGGATGATCGAGGTATCCAAACCGCCCGAATATGCCAGGACGACGTTTTTGATGTCCATTTTCTGCTGTGTCATGCGCTTCTCCTTACCATGTATGAATGTGTCGCAAAGCCCTGCCGCGGCCGGTTCTCCCCCCAGGGGAGGAGGGGGCACGGGAAAGGCCCTACTCTCCGCCCATCAGGGTGGCCATGATCGCCTTCTGGGCGTGCAGCCGGTTCTCGGCCTCGTCCCAGACCCGGGAGTTGGCCCCCTCGATGACCGAATCGGAAATTTCCTCGCCGCGATGGGCGGGCAGGCAGTGCAGTACGATGTGGTCCGGATGGGCCAGCCCTGCCAGTGCATCGTCCAGGCAAAAGCCTGCGAAGGCCTGCTCGCGCACCTTCTGCTCGGCCTCCATGCCCATGCTGGCCCAGACGTCGGTGTTGATCACATGGGCACCGCTCACCGCCTCTTTGGGGTCAGTCGTGAGGGTAACCCTGCCGGGCGCCCGCTCCGCGGCCCAGGCCATGACCCTGGCATCCGGCTCGTACCCCTGCGGGCAGGCCAGGGCCAGGTCGAAGCCGAAGATGGCGGCAGCCTCGATCCAAGTGTTGGCCATGTTGTTGCCGTCGCCGACCCAGGCGAACTTCAGCCCGGCGTAGCCCCCCTTATGCTCCATGACCGTCATCACGTCGGCCATGATCTGGCAAGGGTGGTACAGGTCGGTCAGGCCGTTGATCACCGGCACCGTGGCGTAGGCGGCCAGCTCGTCCACGATCTCCTGCCCGAAGGTGCGGATCATGATGCCGTCGCAGTAGCGGGAGAGCACGCGGGCAGTGTCCTTGAGCGGTTCGCCGCGCCCCATCTGGGATGTGCCGGAGGAGATGAACAGACCGTGCCCCCCCAGTTGGTAGATGCCGACCTCGAAGGAGATTCGGGTGCGGGTAGATGATTTGTCGAAGATCATGGCCAGGGTCTTGCCCTTGAGCAGATGATGTTCGCCCCCCTGCTTCTGCTCCTGCTTAAGCTCGATGGCCAGCGCCAGCAGCCGGTCCAGTTCTTCCTTGGTGTAGTCGTGCAGCGAGAGAAAGTGTCGCGCCATGGTGCACCCCCTTGTTATGCCTCGACCTCGGCCAAGATGCCGTCGAGAATGGTAATCATCTGATCAATTTCCTGTTTGGTTACGATCAGCGGCGGCACGAAACGCAGTACCGTGTCATGCACCGCATTGAGCAGCACGCCCCGTTCATGCCCCTTCCTGACGATATCCCCCGCCGGAATGGAGAGGGGCATGCCGACCATCAGGCCGATGCCGCGCACCGGGCCGGCAAAGGGATACGTCTGCGCCAGCTTTTCCAGCTCTGCCATGAGATAGGCGCCGGTTTCCCTGGTGCGGGCAAGGATATCCTCGTCCAGCATGACGCGTATGGTCGCCACGGCGGCTGCGCAGACCAGCGGATTGCCCCCGAAGGTGGAGCCGTGGGTGCCGGGGGTGAAGGAGGCGGCGATCTCGTCCTTGGCCAGCATGGCGCCGATGGGTGCCCCCCCTGCCAGGGCCTTGGCCAGGGTCATGATGTCCGGGGTGCAGTCGAAGTTTTCGTAGGCGAAGAGCCTGCCGGTGCGTCCCATGCCCACCTGGACCTCGTCGAAGATGAGCAGCAGGTTGTACTCGTCGCAGATGCGGCGCACTTCCCGGAAATACTCGGGCGAGGGGATGTTGACCCCGCTCTCCCCCTGGATCGGCTCCAGCATGATGGCGCAGGTGGCGGGAGTTATGGCCGCCTCCAGCGCCGCCGGGTCGTTGAAGGGGACATGGCTGAAGCCGTGCAGCAGCGGGTCGAAGAAGCGCTGCACCTTCTCCTGGCCGGTGGCGGAGACGGTGGCCATGGTGCGGCCGTGGAATGAGTCGGTGGCGGTGATGATGGCGAACCGCTCCGGCCCGAAATTGTCGCGGCTGTACTTGCGGGCCAACTTGATTGCCGCCTCGTTGGCCTCGGCCCCGCTGTTGCAGAAGAAGGCCTTGTCGGCAAAGGAGTTCTGGCAGAGCAGTTCAGCCAGTTCGATCTGGCGCGGTATCTGGTACAGGTTGGAGCAGTGGATCATCTCGCCGGCCTGGCGTCTCAGTGCCTCGACAACCGTGGGGTGGCAGTGCCCCAGGTTGTTGACCGCGATGCCGCCCAGGAAATCCAGATATTCCCTGCCGTCGGCATCCCACAGACGGCATCCCTCGCCGCGCAGCGGCACCAGCGGGAAACGTCCGTAGTTCTTCATGATGTACCTGTCCGATTTTTCGATCCACTGTTCAGAATTCATGGTTACCTCGCTGTCACTTTTGTATCTCGGTCCCGATGCCCACGTCGGTGAAGATCTCCAGCAGCACCGCGTGTTCCACCCGGCCGTCGATGATATGGGCCTTTTTCACCCCTTCTTCCAGGGCATCGGCGCAACAGACCACCTTGGGGATCATGCCGCCGGTGATGGCCTCCTCCTGGATCAGGCGATGCATGTCCGCCACGGCGATACTGGAAAGGAGCTGTCCGTCCTTGTCCTTGACCCCTTCGATGTCGGTCAAAAGGATCAGTTTCTCGGCATTGAGCGCCGCCGCCACCCGGCCGGCCACCAGGTCGGCGTTGATGTTGTAGCTCTCCCCCTGGGGGCCCACCCCCACCGGCGCGATGACCGGGAGATAGTTGCCGTTTTCCAGTGCCGTGAGCAGGTCGGTGTTGACCTTGACCACGTCCCCCACATAGCCCATGTCCACCTGCTCCGTCGTGCCGTCGTCATTGACCAAATCCTGGAGCAGCTTTTTGGAGAGGAGCAGCGTACCGTCCTTGCCGGACAGACCGACGGCCCTGCCGCCGTGCTGGTTCAGGTAGCCCACGACCTCCTTGTTGACCTGCCCCACCAGCACCATCTCCACCACCGCCATGGTCTCGCTGTCGGTGACCCGCATCCCCTTGACGAACTGGGAGACGATGCCGTAGCGCTTGAGGGTCTGGTTGATCTGCGGCCCGCCGCCGTGGACGATGACCGCGTTGATCCCCAGCGACCTGAGCATGATCACGTCCAGGGCAAAGGATTCCTTCAGCTTCTCGTCGGACATGGCATGCCCGCCGTACTTGATGACAAAGGTTTTTCCGGCAAAGCGCCTAATATAGGGGAGCGCCTCCATCAGGTTGTTTGCCTTCTCGATCAGTTTTTCCATGGGTCTACCCTCTGGCTCGACAATAGTTAACAGGCAGCGGGGGCGATCACAGCCCCCGTGCCGAAAAAAAAAGCCATCCGCAAGGGTGGCAGTCTAACGCAAAACAAACAAAACCTCAAAAACTTATTGCAGGGGGAGCACGATGGTGACGGTCGTTCCCGACCCGGGTTCGCTCTCCAGGGTGATTGCCCCTCCGTGCAGAAGGACGTATTCCCTGGCGTAGAACAGTCCCAACCCCAGGCCGCGCACCTGTCCGGTGCCGTCAGGATCCACCTGGTAGAACTTGTCGAACACCTTTTCCTGCTCCTCACGGGGGATGCCGGAGCCTGAATCGACGACAACGATCTTGATCTCGCCGTTACCCTGACAGAGGGCGACGGACACCCGGCCCGGCTCTGGCGAAAACTTGTAGGCGTTGTCAATGACCTGCTGGAGGGCGAAGGCGATCTTGCGGAGGTCAAGGTTCACGGATTCTAGGGTGCTCGGTTCAAAAAGCGTCTCCACACCCGGCTTGGCCTGGGACTCGGGTGACTCCTGCAGCGCGTTGGCCACCAGGGAGACGAGGTCGACCTTCTCAGGCCGCACCTCTTCTCCTCCCATTACCTGGCTGAACAGCAGCAGCTCATCCACCAACCGCCCCAGATAGGAGGCCTCCTCACCGGCTGTGGCAATGGCCTGGCGGCAGCCGTTCGCGCCCGGGCCGCAGACGCTCTGGTCGAGGTACTCCAAAATCAGCGAGATGTTGGTGATCGGCGTGCGCAGCTTGTGGGAGATGAGGGAGAGGAAACCGCTTCTCAGGCACTCCAACCTCTTCTTATCAGCCACCTCCGCCCGCAGGATCTTCCTGAAAAGCACCTTTTCTATGGATTCCCGCAGCTGCAGCTGGATGAACTGCTTGCAGATGAAGTCGTCCGCCCCTTCCCTCAGGGACCTGAGCACGGTCTCCTGGTCGGCGCAAGCGCTCATGATGATCACCAGCGCATCGGGCTGAAGCCCCTTGATGCGCCTGAGCAGGTCGATACCGCACTCACCCGGAATCTTCGCATCGGTCAGGACGAGGTCAACCGCTTCGCTGGTGATCATTTTCAGGGCTTCGGTACAGTTCCGCGCCTGGAGCACCCGATACCCTCTCAGCACCCGGCCACAGAGGGCGAGGATGGCGCTGTCGTCATCCACGGCCAGAATCGTCCTCTTTTGCCGATGATCTGCTCTGTCGTTCCGATGGCGTCGTTTCACGCACCCTCCCACAAGACACCCATGGGCGCTGCTACTGCTCAGCCAGCACCTGTTTCGCGGCAGCCAGGGCCTCGGCCAGGTTTTCCGGACGGGAACCGCCCGCCTGGGCCAGTTCCGGTTTTCCGCCGCCGCTCCCCCCCACCAGGGGGGCCAGCTTCTTCACCAGGTCGCCGGCCTTGATGCTTCCGCTCAGTTCCCTGGTCACCGCCACCAGCAGGTTGGCCTTGCCGCCGATTGCCGCCCCCAGCACGATCACCCCCTGGCCGATACGCTCCTTGAGGGTGTCGGAGAGGTCGCGCAGCGCCTTCACATCCTCCACCCGCACCTCGGCAGCCAGCAGTTTGATGCCGCAAACCTCCTCCACACCGGAGAGCAGGTCTCCCGAGGCTGCCGCGTTGAGCTTGCCCTGCAGCGACTCGATCTCTCGCTGCATCTCCCTCTGGCGGGCAAGGAGCTTCTCCAGCCGCTCAGACAGGTTGCCCCCCTCGGCCTTCAGCAAGCTGGCCAGGGCCCGCTGCTCGTCCTCCATCTGGCGCACGAAGGAGAGCGCGCCGCCTCCGGTTTGTGCCTCGATACGGCGCACGCCGGCGGCTATGCCGGTCTCGGCGATGATCTTGAACAGCCCGATTTCGCCCGTGGCACGCACATGGGTTCCTCCGCACAGCTCCATGCTCACCTCACCGGCCCGCACAACGCGCACATTGTCGCCGTACTTCTCGTCGAAGAGCGCCGTGGCGCCGGCTTCGATGGCGCTGGCCATATCCATCTGGGTGGTCACGACCGGCTGGTTGTCCATGACAAACCCGTTGACCAGTGTTTCGACCCTGCGGATCTCCTCTGGCGTCATGGCGGTGAAGTGGATGAAGTCGAAGCGGAGCCGGTCAGGGGAGACCAGCGAACCGGCCTGTTTGACATGTTCTCCCAGCACCCTGCGCAGGGCGGTCTGCAGCAGGTGGGTGGCGGTGTGGTTGCGTGCCGTGGCGCTCCGCTCGGGACGCGAGACCCTGAGGTCGGCCCCGTCTCCCTTCCTGATGATGCCCTCCCTGACGGTTGCGTGGTGCACGATCAGGTCGCTGTAGGGGCGGCTGGCGCCGATCACCTCCAGGTGACTGTTGCCGGTGGATATGGAACCACAATCCCCTTTCTGGCCGCCCGACTCGCCGTAGAAGGGGGTCGATTCCGTTACCAGCTCGATGGTCTCCCCCGCTGTTGCGCTCTCCACCTCCACGCCGTCACGGATGATCGCCAGAACCGGCGACAGGGCCGACAACCCGTCATAGCCGACGAATTCTCCGCGGATGCCCCGGGAGTACAGTTCCTTGTAGACCCGACCGATTCCCTCGCCTCCGGAGCCCTTCCAGTGCTCGCGGGCCTGTTCCCGCTGGCGCTCCATGCACCGCTCGAACCCGGCCTCGTCGATGGTGAATCCCTCGCTCTCCACGATGTCGGCGGTAAGGTCGATGGGAAAGCCATAGGTGTCATAGAGCTTGAAAAGCACGTCCCCCGGAATTACCGTGGAACCGGCCGCACGCATCCGGGCCACCTCGTCGTTGAGCATGGCCAGGCCGCGGTCCAGGGTCTCGGCGAAGCGCTGCTCCTCGGCCAGGATGACCTTTTTGATGTATTCCTCGCGCTCCACGAGTTCCGGATAGGCGGCCCCCATCATGTCGCGCACCGCGTCCACCATGTGGCAGAGCATGGGGTCGGCGAGCCCCAGCATCTTGGCATGGCGGGCGGCGCGGCGCATGATGCGGCGCAGCACGTAGCCACGCCCCTCGTTGCTGGGCAGGGCACCGTCGCAGATCAGGAAGGTCACCGCCCGGGCGTGGTCGGCGATGACCCGCATGGAGACGTCGTCCCGTTCGTCCTTACCGTATGTCTTGCCCGAGAGCCGCTCCACATGGCGGATGATCCCCTGGATCAGGTCGGTGTCGTAGTTGCTGGTCACCCCCTGCATGACCGCCGAGATGCGCTCCAGCCCCATGCCGGTGTCCACCGACGGCTTGGGAAGCGGTGTCAGCACGCCGTCGGCCGAGCGGTCGAACTGCATGAAGACGTTGTTCCAGATCTCCATGTAGCGGTCGCAGTCGCACCCCACGGTGCAGTCGGGACTGCCGCAGCCGGCTGCCTCCCCCTGGTCGTAGAAAATCTCCGAGCAGGGGCCGCAGGGGCCGGTGTCGCCCATGGACCAGAAGTTGTCCTTCTCGCCGAAGCGGAAGATACGCTCCACAGGCACCCCTTCCTGCTGGTGCCAGATATCGGCGGCCTCCTGGTCGTCCGTGTAGACGGAGACGTAGAGGCGGTTTGTGTCCAGCTTCAGGTCCCGGGTCAGGAATTCCCAGGCAAAGGCGATGGCCTCTTTCTTGAAATAATCCCCAAAGGAGAAGTTGCCCAGCATCTCGAAGAAGGTGTGGTGGCGTGCCGTGCGGCCGACGTTCTCCAGGTCGTTGTGCTTGCCGCCGGCCCGCACGCATTTCTGGGAGCTGCAGGCCCGTGTGTAGTCACGTTTTTCCATGCCGAGGAAGCAATCCTTGAACTGGTTCATGCCGGCATTGGCGAACATGAGCGTGGGGTCGTTCTTGGGAATGATGCCCGAGCTGGGCACGATGGTATGCCCCCGCTCCGCGAAAAATGTCAAAAACCGTCTGCGAATCTCGCTGCCTGTCATCTGGTAGTCCTTACATTGCATGAAAGTAGTGGTACGGCTATGCGTTCCTCATGGCTCGCATGACCGTGGAAAAGCGGAAGCCGCGGCGTTGCAGGAATCCGGCCACGCGGCGTTTTTCGTGGTCGCCGGATGCCGCGAAGGTGAAAGCGGGAAACCGTTTGGCCAGCATCTGGCACGCCTGTTCATCCTCATCATGATCCAGGCAGAGACGGGCCAGCTGCTCGTCAACCAGCTCTTCGGGCACCCCACGCCGGAGCATTTCCTGCCTCAGACGCACGCCGACGTAGCGGCCCGAGGCCAGTGCCGACTCGGCGAAGCGTTCGGCAAAGCGGCGGTCGCTGAGCCACCCTTCCTGTTCCAGCCGCGAAACCACCTGCTCCAGATCCTCCTCCCGCAACTGCCTGGCGCGAAGCTTCTGTTTCAAGGCGGCAACCGTGTAGTCGCGGCCAGCCAGGAGTCTCAGGGCGTACTGCCTCCCCTGTTCGGGAGAGGAGGGGTCAATATTTTTCGATCTCGATCTTGTCGTCAACTTTGACCGGCTCGGAAGCGTCATCTTCCCTGTGCTCGAAACCATCCCAGGAGGAATCGGACGTGGAGGAGATGCCGGAGATCTTGAGGGCAAAGTCATCCGGGTTGGAGCACTGCCTCAAGGCCTCTTCGTAGGTGATCATCTTGGAACTGAACAGCTTCATCAGCGACTGGTCGAAGGTCTGCATGCCGTAGGAGATGAAACCCTGGGCGATGGCGTCTCCCAGCTGCTTGGTCTTGTCCTTGTCGTCGATGCATTCCCGCACGCGGGCGGTTCCCAGCAGGATCTCCACCGCCGGCACGCGTCCCTTGCCGTCGGCCCGGGGCACCAGGCGCTGGGAGATAACCCCCTTGATGACCCCGGCCAGTTGCATGCGAACCTGGCGCTGGTGGTAGGGGGGGAACACACTGATGATGCGGTTGACCGTCTCGGCGGCATCCAGGGTGTGCAGGGTGGACATGACCAGGTGGCCGGTCTCGGCCGCGGTCAGGGCGGTCTCGATGGTCTCGTAGTCGCGCATCTCGCCCACCAGGATCACGTCCGGGTCCTGACGCAGTGCACCCTTGAGCGCTCCGGAAAAGGTCGGGGTATCTGTGCCCACCTCACGCTGGCTGATGATGCTCTTGTTGTCGCGGTGCAGGAACTCCACCGGGTCTTCGATGGTGATGATGTTGCAGGTGCGGCTCTGGTTGATGGTATCGATCATGGCCGCCAGGGTACTGGACTTGCCCGAACCGGTGGTGCCGGTGACCAGGATCAGGCCACGTTCCTCCATGCACATCTTTTTGATCACCGGCGGCAGGTTGAGGCCGTCCAGGGTGGGAATAGCGAAGGAGATGGCGCGAAAGACCATGGCAACGGTGCCGCGCTGGCGGTACACGCTGACCCTGAAGCGTCCCAGGCCGGGCACGGCATAGGCCAGATCCACCTCGGAACTTTCCTCGAAGATGCGCCGCTGGCGGTCGTTCATCATGGACTGGGCCATGTTTCCCACGATATCGGGTGCCAGCCGGGGGGCATTGGGGATGGGGTGCAGCCTGCCGTCGATGCGCACGATGGGGGGCAGGCCGGTCTTGATGTGAATGTCGGAACCCTTGGCCTTGACGGCAATGGTGAGAATCTCGTTCAGATTCATGGCAAAGCTCCCCTACTCGTTGGTAACGGCCGGCCCCCTGAGCAGATCCATCAGTTTTCCCTCGATATCCGCCAGCACCTCGGGGTGCTCGGTCAGGAAGGTGCGGGAGTTCTCCCGTCCCTGGCCGATACGCTCCTTGCCGTAGGAGTACCAGGCGCCGCTCTTCTCGACGATCCCCTTGTCCACCGCCAGGTCAAGCACATCGCCGGTGCGGGAGATACCCTCGCCGTAGAGGATGTCGAACTCAACTTCCCTGAAGGGGGGCGCCACCTTGTTCTTGACCACCTTGACCTTGGTGCGGGAACCGATCACCGCGTCCCCCTGCTTGAGGGTGGCGATCTTACGGATGTCCATGCGCACCGAGGCGTAGAACTTGAGGGCGTTGCCGCCGGTGGTGGTCTCGGGGTTGCCGAACATGACGCCGATCTTCATGCGGATCTGGTTGATGAAGATCACGCAGCAGTTGGACTTGGAGATGATGCCGGTCAGCTTGCGCAGGGCCTGGGACATGAGCCGTGCCTGCAGTCCCATGTGGGAATCGCCCATGTCCCCCTCGATCTCGGCCTTGGGCACCAGCGCTGCCACGGAGTCGATCACCAGCACGTCGATGGCGCCGCTGCGCACCAGGGTTTCGGCGATCTCCAGGGCCTGTTCGCCGGTATCCGGCTGGGAAACCAGCAGGTCATCGGTCTTGACCCCCAATTTGCGGGCATAGCCGATGTCCAGGGCATGCTCGGCATCAACAAAAGCGGCGATGCCCCCCTGCTTCATGGCCTCGGCAACGATGTGCAACGCCAGGGTGGTCTTGCCGGAGGATTCCGGGCCGTAGATCTCCACGATCCTCCCCCGGGGAACACCGCCAACTCCCAATGCCATGTCAAGGGAGATGGAACCGGTGGAGATGGCCTCAACGCCGGGCAGAGCCTCGTCGTTTCCCAGGCGCATGACGGCACCCTTTCCGAACTGCTTCTCGATCTGGCTGAGCGCCAGATCTATGGCCCTGTTTTTTTCCGGGGAGCTGGTTTTGTCCGACATGGCGTGGGTCTCCTGGCTGGGTTTGTACGTTCAATATAATGCTCTTAAGTAGCATACATGCGGCTTTAGCCGCAAGTGATTATCCGACTGGGCTTTCTCCCCCATCGTCGTAACACCATCCCCCCCAAACATCAAGGGCGCGTTGCCTGTGCGGATTCACCGCATGGCAACGCGCCCTTGAAGGGTGGTATGTACCTGTGTCTAGCTTCCCGTCATAACCCAGTGGAAGATATTGGGGA
>MTLE01002839.1_pt1 | contig 26870 bp, 22 predicted proteins | sample 1982461 | NCBI WGS metagenome assembly MTLE01 (sample SAMN05712605, study PRJNA340218) | biofilm metagenome | isolation source: sample SPL anode biofilm adapted to -200 mV | place: USA | collected 2012-02-03
TTAATAGTTGAAGTTAGTAGTTAACAAGGGAACAAGGAAACGAGGAGACGAGTTAATAGTTTATAGTTAGTATTTGAAGTTAGTATTTGAAGTTAGTGGCTGAAGTTAGTAGTTAACGAGGGAACAAGGAAACGAGGGAACGAGGAGACGAGTTAATAGTTTATAGTTAGTATTTGAAGTTAGTATTTGAAGTTAGTATTTGAAGTTAGTAGTTAAAGAGAAAACCAGGAGGCGAGGGAACAAGGGAACAAGGAACCCAATAACTTAATAACTCAATCAACCAATTAACCAATTTCCATTCAACCAATTACCCAATCAACCAATCCCCAATCAACCAAATCCCAATTAACCAATTCTCCATTCAACCAATTAACCAAATTAAGGGAAAGTTTTTAAGTGAATTTGTGTTATTGCTTGAAAAATAATGTATATTTGCTGACTATTGTTGAGCATTAATCGCTGCCATGAAAGTTTCTATTATTACCATTGTCTATAATAACCAATCACACATAAAGGACTGTATTCGTTCGGTATTGAACCAAACATATCCAAAAATAGAATATATCGTCATTGATGGAGGGTCGAACGATGGTACGCAAAAAGAAATAGAACCTTATATTAACCGACTGGCTTATTATACTTCCGAAAAAGACAAGGGAATGTACGATGCGCTGAACAAAGGCATTATGAAAGCCACGGGTGATATTGTGGGCATCCTGCATTCCGACGATTTATATTACGAGCGGGATACTATTCAGCGGATAGTGGACGCGTACAAAAAATCGAGAGCAGACATAGTGTATGCTCATGGTATGTATGTGAAACGGCAGAATATACATAAGGTGAAACGCATTTATCCTTCCAAGCCTTTCCGTAGCCGCTACCTGCATTTCGGGTGGGTGCCGTTGCATACCACCATTTACGTGCGGCGGGAGCTGTTTGCCAAATACGGCATGTACGACACGCAGTACGAAATTGCCAGCGATTATGAAATGACGCTTCGGTGGCTCACCAACAGGGAAATCAAAACCTGCTATCTGAACCGTTTCGTGGTACGCATGCGTTTGGGAGGCAAAAGTACCACTGCCGCGCTGCAAAAGAAAAAATCGACAGAAGATTTACATATTATCAAAAGGTACAAACTAAAAGGTGTGTATACGCTCGGGTTCAAAATTGCCCGGAAGATTCCGCAATATATTATACCGGGTGTGGTGAAAAATGCAGATATCAATCTGAATATACTGATGCTGAAACCCCGCGGGATAATGCTCGAACTACAGGAAAAACTGCATAAAATCCGCAAAGGAGAAGTTTGGCGAAGCAGCTATAAACAGTGAACTGTTATCAGTTACGAGTAGACGAGTAAACAAGTAAATAAGTAAACGAGGAAACAAGTAGACAAGTAGACAAGTAGACAAGTAGACAGATAAACAAGTAAACAAGTAAACCAATTGCCAATACCAGTTTCGAGTTAAGAGTAATAAGTTTATCTAATTAGTGTAATTCGTGCAATTCGTAGTTAGTATTCAGACAAGTTAGCAGTAAGCAGCAAGCGGTAAGCAGTTACGAGTTTTGAGTTAGGAGTAAACAAGTAGTAACAAGCGGTGAATAGTCAGCAGTTTATTGTTTTTCATTTTCCATTTTTCATTTTTCATTTCTTGTGTAAATAAAAAAACTATTGTGCCTATTGTGGTTCAAAATAATTGACAATTAATAATTATTTCATTTTTCATCCCGATAGTTCGGGACATTTTTCATTTTTCATTTTTCATTTTTTTTTTAAGCCAACCTTCACACTTAACTATAACTACAATGAGAACCCGCGAGTCAAAATTACTGCTACTGTATCTGGTATCGGATTTATTTCTTCTCAACCTGTCGATATTGCTGATGGGTTGGTTGCAGCCTGAACTTATTTACAAATACGATCATGCTCTGACAGCTTATATGCTCCACGGAAATCTGTCGTGGATAGTAACGTATTTTCTTCTTACCAAAAAGAATCTTTATCTTCGGGATGGTTATTTCAACAGGGTAAAACGCATTACGCAGCGTGTGTTTATGTTTGTGTTGATAGCGTTGTTGTTTGCCTACCTTTTTATGCACAGGGTAATATTCTCCAGAATATTTTTGCTGGAATATGCGGCTCTGTTTTATATTGGCAAACTGCTGTATTATTTTCTTTTGTACCGCTACCTTACTTATCTGCGTCAAAAAGGGAAACATGTAAAACGGTCGTTGATAGTGGGTTTTAACGAACGCGGTCAGGTGCTGCGCGATCTGATGAAGTACAATGTATCGCTTGGGTATCATTTTATCGGATTTTTATCGGATAAAACCGCTGGGAAAGAGGTGCTTGGAAAAACAGTTGAACTGGAAAGAATAATCAGGGAACAAAGTATAGAAATGGTGTTTGTCAACATGTCCATCTATAACGAATCCACCGATTATAAATATTACCAGCGTATATGCGATAAGTTAGGAGTACGACTCAGGTATGTTCCCGAAAATCAGCACTGGTTCAATGCAACCATGAACATGGAACGAATCGGTCCAATGGTGGTGATTAATCCGCAGGAGATACCGCTGGATCATTTTGATTCGCAGGTAATAAAACGGGCTTTTGATATTGTTTTTTCGTTTGTTATTGTGGTGCTGGTGTTAAGCTGGTTGATACCCTTACTGGGCTTACTGATAAAGCTGAGTTCGAAAGGACCGGTATTTTTTGTACAGGAACGCACCGGATTTAATAACAAACCGTTTAAATGTTTGAAATTCCGCAGTATGACGGTGAATAAGGATGCAGATAAATTACAGGCCACGGCAAACGATGCGCGTATAAGTCCTGTCGGGCGGTTTATCCGCAAAACCAATCTGGACGAAATGCCGCAGTTTATCAATGTTCTGATGGGCGACATGTCGATAGTAGGTCCACGCCCGCACATGCTGAAACATACCGAGCAATACTCAAAACTGATAGAAACCTATCTGATACGGCATTATATACGGCCGGGAATCACCGGATGGGCACAGGTAAACGGTTACCGTGGCGAAACAGANNAACTCTGGAAAATGGAAAAGCTGGTGGAATTTGATATGAAATATATCCGTGACTGGAGCTTTGTCTGGGATCTGGAAATCATTTTCCTGACCGTTTTCAGCTCAAAATCCCTGCTGAACGCAAGATGAAGATATCAAGGTAATTGACAATTGGCAGTTGACAGTTGATAATTGTAAATTATAAATTATAAATTGTGAACTGCTTACATTTACCATTTAACCACTTACTATTTACTATTTTCTTCTTACCTCTTACGGCTTGCTGCTTACCACTTGCTGCTAACTGTTAACTGCTAACTGTTTTCTTACCTCTTACTTTCTTGCTGCTTACCGCTTACCGCTTACTGCTAATTAGTCTGAATATTAACTACGAATTACACGAATTACACGAATTAAATAAACTCGTTCACTTGTAACTCAGAACTCAAAACTCAAAACTCATAACTCTCAACTGCTTACAGCTAACTAGTCTGAATATTAACTACGAATTACACGAATTACATAAACTCGTTTACTTGTAACTAGTCTACTGGACTACATGCTTCCTCGTTCACTTGTAACTCAAAACTCAAAACTCAAAACTCAGAACTCGTAACTCGTTTTCTCATAACTATCTCCTTACCGCTTGCCGCTTGCCGCTTACCGCTTGCTGCTTACCGCTTGCTGCTTACCTCTTACCGCTAACTCCAAACTAAGACTCAACTATTTAAGCCGGAATGTTGTTATACTTCCACAATGTGAAATAAAAGTTAATGTGTTAATCTTCGTTTTTCTATTTTAATATCCCGGGATGCTTACAAGAAGAGAATCACGTCTGTCGCAATTAATGCTGGTTGTGCAGGTGCTGTTTAGCATGATCTTATTCCTTGCAGTACAAAAATTATTTGACCTGAACGTTTTTTATGAACATCAGAATGTATTGTTCCTTTGCCAGATAGCATTGGTGTGGAGTTATTTTATGTACAAGCTCCGGTTGGGAATTGTTTTCAGGGAAACAGGTATTTTTCATATGATCAACGGTTATGCAGCCATTGTTATCATTGGCTGGGGCATATTCAGTACCGAAATTGTGCTTTTCAGAGATCAGGAACGTATTCACTCCATTATCGTTATTTTGCTGTTTTCTATCCTCGATTTATCCCTTTTAATTGCCTTTAAATTATTGTTTTATTACATAATGCTTTACCTGCGCACAAAGGGCTATAATTCCCGGCGGGTAATAATTATGGCGGATGTTACTTCCATTGCCTTTGTCGATTCCTTTTTAAGCGAAAAGGACAAAGGTTACAAGATTGTCGGGGTAGTTTCACCGGATGCCGAAATTGAAATTAAACATCCCGGAGCGTTAATCATTACTGACCAGGACGAACTGAAGAAGTATATTGCTTCCAAAAAGGTTGATGATGTGTTTTATTGCCTGCCAGTTAACAGTCAGCAGTATAACTTGCAGCGATTTACTCAGGAAATGGATAAAAAAGGTGTGAATCTGCACATTATGCAGCATACTTTTGTGGAGACTGAGACAGACAAAGAGATGGAAATAAAAATAAGAAGAAAAGCGAAAGATAAAAAAACGGAGAAAAAACAGTTTATATACCTGAAAATTAAATCAGTATTCGATGTGGTGTTCAGCGCCACTGTGCTGGTGGTTTTCTCGCCACTAATCGCTCTTATCATTCTATTGATCAAACTGGAAGATGGTGGTAGCGCGCTGATAAAACAGGACCGGATTGGACAAAACGGCCGTCGCTTTACGGGTTATAAATTCCGAACCATGATTGAGGGAGCGGAAGAAATAAACGAGCAGATAAACGATAAACTTGCAGGATCCGATCCGGTGTTTAAAATTAAGAATGACCCGCGTCTAACCAAATTCGGACGCGTGTTGCGGTACACTTCATTAGACGAACTGCCGCAGTTTTTCAATGTTATCAGAGGCGATATGTCGGTGGTGGGACCACGTCCATCGTTGCTCCGCGAAGTACAAAGGTATGAACGTAAATACCTCCGCCGTTTACGCATGAAACCCGGTCTGACCTGTAGCTGGCAGGTATGGGGACTTCATCGTTTCGCGCTGGATAAATGGATGAAAATGGATCTGGAATATGTGGAAAACTGGTCGCTGCTCCTCGATTTTAAAATCATGCTTTCCACCATCGGCATTATCCTGAGGGCAAAGGGACATTGAGAGCGGTAAGCAGTAAGCGGTAAGCGGTAAGCGGTAAGCAGTAAGCAGTAAGCAGTAAGCGGTAAGCGGAAAGCAGAAAGCAGCAAGCGGTAAGGAGATAGTTATGAGAAAACGAGTTACGAGTTACGAGTTATGAATTATGAATTATGAATTATGAATTATGAATTATGAGTTATGAGTTATGATTTTTCGTGTAATTCGTGCAATTCGAGGTTAGTTATCAGTTACGAGGAAACGTTAAACAGTTTGCAGTAAACAGTCATTTTCAATTTTACATTTTTAATTATTAATTTTTCATCCCGATAGTTCGGGACATTTTACATTCCACATTTTTTATTCATCATTTATAATTGACAATTTATCATTTACAACTTATCATTGACAATTTTTAATTTTCAATAGTAGTAAGCGTTGGACTTTTGTCTCTGTCTTTTTGTAGCATTATATATTCCTCTTTCCTGTAAATCAAAAAATATCTGAGGATTATTCTTATCTTTGTAACACTTTTTTTTAAAAGATCGGATATTCAGTTTAAATATCTGATTATAAACAAAGAGCATATCCTGTTTGACTCAGGACTAACTGTTATTTATATATTTCTACTACTTATTTTTAGTAAATAATAAGCTACATTATAAATTTATTCTTTTCTATCAATGACGGATTTTAAGAAACTACGACAAGAAATTATTGCAAAAACAATTGAATATCATCAGGCGCGATTCGGAAAAACAGAATTTATACCCGGTAAATCAAAAGTAAATTATGCAGGGCGTGTATTCGACGAAAATGAGATAGTGAATTCCGTAGAAGCGTCACTCGATTTTTGGCTTACCGAAGGACGATTCTCGGAGGAATTTGCTGAAAAAATAGCTGAGTTTTTGAATATCGAACATGTTTTGCTGACCAATTCCGGATCTTCGGCGAATTTACTGGCCTTTTCAGCACTTACTTCCGAAAAACTGGGAGACAAACGTTTAAAACCGGGGGATGAAGTAATTTCTGTTGCCGCTGGTTTTCCTGCCACAGTTACGCCGATAATTCAGTATGGGTTAATACCAGTTTTTGTCGATGTGGATATTCCAACCTATAACATTAATATTGAAATAATGCGGAAAGCCATTTCACCAAAAACACGTTGTATTTTTATTGCTCATACACTGGGAAATCCGTTTAATATTGATGCGGTAATGGAACTGGCCAACGAACATAATTTGTGGGTAATTGAGGATAATTGCGATGCATTTGGAAGTGCTTATAAGGGTAAAAAAACAGGGACTTACGGGCATCTTTCCACTATCTCTTTCTATCCTGCACACCATATCACTACGGGCGAAGGCGGAGCTATTTGTACCAACGATCCCAAATTGGCACAGTTAGTACGCGCTTTCCGCGACTGGGGGCGCGATTGTTACTGTATGGGAGGGGAGAACAATACCTGCGGTAAACGCTTTTCGCAACAGTTTGGAAATCTGCCTTTTGGTTATGATCATAAATATGTATATTCTGAAATAGGTTATAATCTGAAAATGACCGATATTCAGGCAGCTATTGGTGCTGCTCAAATAGAGAAACTACCTGAATTCTGTGAAAAACGAAAAGCTAATTTTCGACAGTGGACGAAAATTTTCTCCGGATATCCTGAATATTTTATACTTCCTGAGGCAACTGAAAATTCAGATCCGGCGTGGTTTGCTTTTATTGTCACCCTGAAAAAAGATTGTCCCTTTAAGCGGGATGAAATTACCCGCTTTTTCAACGGGAAATTGATTGAAACACGTAATCTGTTTGCAGGAAATATGACAAAACAACCGGCCTTTGTCAATAAAACCCATCGGATAGCAGATCATCTCGAAAATACCGATTACATAATGAATAACACTTTCTTCCTGGGTACATACCCCGGGTTAACACAGGAAATGTTTGAGTATACCGAAGGAGTTTTAGATTCATTTATAAAAAATTACAAAGACTAATCGGAGTAATATTGACAGATATTAAAAATGGCAATTGTAAAAAAATATCCGGCTCAAATAGTTTCTGTTGAGACATCAATTGAAGGAGTTTACACGCTTGAAATAAAATCACTTGGTAAACCGTTTAAATTCGAAGCTGGTCAGTTCCTTCATTTAGCTTTGGATGAATACGATCCGTCGATGCAATGGCCGGAATCAAGATGTTTCAGCATGCAGTCGGCACCTGACGAAGATTATATTAAAATTACTTATGCTGCAAAAGGACAATTCACCAAACGAATGGAGCAGGAATTGAAACAGGGTAGCGAAGTAACATTGAAATTACCTTATGGTGATTTGTTTTCGCAGGACCACGATAAATCGAAATCAGTATTTATAGCGGGAGGTACAGGCATTACACCTTTTTTGTCACTTTTCACCGATTCGACATTTGCTATGTACAAAAACCCAATATTATATGCAGGTTTTAGAGATGAGGGAATGAATCTTTATAAGACAGAACTTGATATTGCAAAAAAGATTAATCATGATATTGAAATTCACCTTGTCTATCAGGATAAAGATGGTATTCTGGATATTCAAAAAATATTAAATGAAAATACTTTAAACAGTTCATTTTTTATCTCCGGACCACCAGTCATGATTAAGAACTTTAAACAAACATTGATTAACAAAGGAGTTCCGGAAAATCAGATATTAACGGACGATTGGGAATAAACTGAGTAAACCTTTAGTCATTCAATGGTAGAAAAATAACTTCAGAAATCATGGTATCAATGCATCTGAAATCGTAAATTGTAAATTGAAAAGTAGTAAATAAATATATGAAAGCAGTAATATTAGCGGGCGGCTTTGGCACAAGATTAAGCGAAGCTACGAATCTGATTCCGAAACCAATGGTGGAAATAGGTGGAAAACCGATTCTGTGGCATATTATGAAAACCTATAGTCATTACGGAATTAATGAATTTATTATTTGCTGTGGCTACAAAGGTTACATTATCAAGGAATATTTTGCCAATTATTTTCGTCATAACAGTGATCTTACTGTTGATCTGGCAAATAATAGCATCGAAGTACTGGATAATCATGCTGAACCATGGAAAGTAACTCTTATTGATACCGGACTGAATACACAAACCGGAGGACGTGTGAAGCGTATACAAAAATATGTGGGGAATGAGCCGTTTTTACTGACTTACGGAGATGGAGTCGCTGATTTAAATATTGCTGATACGATACACTATCATCAACAGTCTGCAAATTTGCTGACTGTAACAGCTTACAAACCCAGTGGAAAATTCGGAGCGCTTGATATAAGTAAAGATGGGAAGGTAAATTCTTTTATGGAAAAACCTGCAGGTGATGGTAACTGGATTAATGCCGGTTATTTTGTCTGTCAACCCGAAGTTTTTGATTATCTGACTGACGGTGATGACACTGTATTTGAACGAAAACCACTCGAAAACATAGCGAAAGCCGGGGGTATGTCTGCATTCAAACATAATGGTTTCTGGAAGCCAATGGATACTTTGCGGGATAATGTGGAATTGAATGAAATGTGGGATAAAGGGAAAGCACCCTGGAAAGTGTGGTAAGCAATTTATAATGTATAACTCATAATTCATAATTCATAATTGTTGATGAACATTGATATATTTCAAAACTTTTACCGGGGTAAGCGGATTTTAATAACCGGTCACACGGGTTTCAAAGGGTCGTGGCTTGCTATCTGGTTATATGAACTGGGTGCAGAGGTTATTGGTATTGCATTGGATCCTTTTTCTGACAGTGATAATTATGTTCTTTCAGGAATAGGAGGAAAAATAAAAGCCGATTTGCGTGGTGATATCCGGGATGGTCAGTTGATGAAAGATGTTTTTCAACAATACCGGCCTGAAATTGTGTTTCATTTGGCTGCTCAGCCACTTGTTCGTTTATCTTATGAAATTCCCGTAGAAACATATGAAGTTAATGTGATGGGAACTATCAACGTGATGGAAGCTATCCGGGTTACAGATAGTGTGAAAACTGCTGTGATGATAACTACAGACAAGTGTTACGAAAATAAAGAACAAATCTGGGGATATCGCGAGAATGAGGCAATGGGTGGTTACGATCCTTATTCTTCATCAAAAGGCGCTGCAGAAATTGCCATAGCTTCCTGGAGACGTTCATTTTTTCATTCCGATAAATACGAAACGCACGGTAAGTCAATAGCCAGCGTTCGTGCCGGTAACGTCATTGGAGGAGGCGACTGGGCAACTGACCGTATTATACCGGATTGTATCAGGGCGCTGGAAGCCGGAAAATCTATAGATATCCGAAGTCCGAGAGCCATTCGTCCATGGCAACATGTGTTGGAGCCGTTAAGTGGATATATGCTTTTAGCACAAAAAATGTGGACTGAACCGCTCAAATATTGTGATGGCTGGAATTTTGGACCGCGTGCAGAATCAATTGCAACAGTATGGAATGTTGCAGAAAAAGTGGTTGAAAATTACTTTAAAGAACCAAGAACCAAGAACCAAGAACCAGGACTAGAAAAGCAGAATGTTGGAGAACTGTCAACTATGAACTATGAACTATCAACTTATTTACATGATTTATCTAACCCCAACGACTTACATGAAGCAAAATTATTGATGTTAGATATTTCCAAAGCAAAATTTCAACTTGGCTGGGAACCAAGACTAAATATTAATCAAACAGTAGAATTGACTGTGGATTGGTATAAACGATATAAAACTGAAGAGGTTTATACGCTCTGTCTGGAACAGATAAATAAGTTTACTGTCCAATGAGAATTTTACTGACAGGTGCAACCGGTTTCTTAGGATCTCATATAGCAGAACATCTTACCCGTAAAGGACATGAGTTAATTCTTACAAAAAGAAATAAATCTTCATTGGGTAATTGTCAATCTTTCCTTTCGAACGTTATATGGGTTAATACAGATGAAAATCTTTGGGAGGACAAAGTAATTCATTTTAATCCTGAAATAATTATCCATGCTGCATGGAACGGAGTGGCTGCTTCAGAGCGTGATCACTGGCAGGATCAGCTGACAAATATCGATTTTATGTATCAGCTTCTTAAAATTGCCGGGAAATGCAGAATTTCAAAATTTATTTCGTTGGGTAGTCAGGCTGAATACGGACAGATTGAAGGTAAAGTCTCGGAAGGACATCCCTTAAACCCGACCGGTCCTTACGGGGCAGTTAAATTAGCTGTTTCAGAACTTTTGAAAGTATTTTGTGAAGAAAATAGTATTGATTGGTATTGGCTCCGGGTATTTTCGGTTTTTGGCGAAAAAGAGAATGAAAAATGGCTGATACCTTCGGTTGTGAAAAATATGTTATCAGGCGCTTCGGAAATGGATTTTACTTTGGGAGAACAGAAATATGCTTATTTATATGCAGAAGATTTTGCCGAAGCGATAACAAAGGTAGTCATTAAAAAAGCAAGTTCGGGGATATATAATTTATCATCGGATTATCTTATTAGCTTAAAGAAATTGATTGGTATGATAAAAGAGGATATTAATCCGGATTTTGTGCTAAATTTCGGGAGGATACCTTATAGAAAAAATCAATCCATGCATATTGAAGGTGATATGTCGAAATTTAACAGTGTATTTGGTTCTATCGATAATTCAGACTTTAGAAACAAATTAAAGAAAGTAGTAAATTCGTATAAAAATTAAAATGAAATTATCAGACTATATTGTAAACTATCTGGAAAAGCAGGGTGTAAACGTTGTTTTCGGTTATATCGGAGGAATGATAACTCATTTGGTAGACTCTATAACCTGTAATGAAAATGTACATTTTGTGCAGACTTACCATGAACAAACAGCTGCAATAGCTGCCGAAGGATATGCTAAAGAAAGCGGAAAACTAGGTGTGGCTATTGCTACAAGCGGCCCTGGTGCTACCAACCTGATGACAGGAATTGCAGACGCTTATTTTGATTCTGTACCTGTATTATATATTACCGGTCAGGTAAATACCAATGAATATAAATATGATAGGCCTATCCGTCAACAGGGCTTTCAGGAAACTGATGTAGTGAGCATGGTTAAACCTGTAACAAAATATGCAGTGTTCATTGATAATCCGGATAATATACGATATGAATTGGAAAAAGCTGTACACATGGCTTTCAATGGCCGTAAAGGTCCGGTATTGCTTGATATTCCGATGAATATTCAAAGGTCTGAAATTGATCCTGAAAATTTACAGGGTTTTGTTCCCGACAATGACTCGCAGGTAATGATAGATTATAATCTTATCTTATCTATGATTACACATGCATCCAGACCGGTGATATTGGTGGGTGCGGGCTGTCAGACCGAAACGGCAAAAGAAGAAATTGAACAATTTCTTAAAAAGACCAGAATTCCGGTTTTGAGTTCTCTTCTTGGCCGAGGGGTTATTAATGAAACATATCCGAATTATCTGGGAATGATTGGAAGCTATGGAAATAGAAATGCAAACATGGGGATTGCTAACGCTGATTTGTTAATTGCGTTGGGTACACGACTGGATACACGACAGACTGGTGCTATGGTTGACAAATTTCTGGTACACGGAAAAATAATCCATGTGGACATTGATAATAACGAACTTGAAAATCACAGGCTTCAGAACAGAATAAAAGTACATTCGGATGTATCAGCATTTATAAAGAAGTTAAATTCATTGGATGTTAATTTGTCTTTTAATGATCAATGGGTAAATTATTTGTTGAAGCTAAAAGAAAATTATAGACAGGAAAAAGAAGTTGAGCGTTTTGTTGAAAATAAAGCTCCGTATAATTTTATGGAGCTTTTGAATAAATATAGTAAAGAAAGTGATGTGTTTTGTGTTGATATAGGTCAGAATCAGATGTGGGCGGCGCAAACATTGAAGCTGAAAAAAGGGCAAAAGTTTATTACCAGCGGCGGATTGGCACCTATGGGCTTTTCATTACCTGCGGCGATAGGAGTATCATTTGCTAATCCGGAGAAAGATATTTTTTCCATTAACGGAGATGGCGGTTTTCATATTTCCGTGCAATCATTAATGCTTATATCGCAGTATAATCTGCCGGTTAAAGTTGTAGTGATGAATAACAAAGCTTTAGGTATGATCACTCAGTTTCAGAGTCTGTACTTCGAAGGCCGAATGTCAGGAACTACACCTGTAGGTGGATATGTAGTGCCTGAAATTAAAGATTTAGCTTCCGCCTATGGACTTAAATATTATCTGATTAAAGAAGTTGATTTGACAAATAAACCATTAACGGATGAGATTTTCTCAACGAGAAATTGCATTATTGAATTCAGAACCGAGGGCTTAACAAGTGTTTCGCCTAAACTGGAGTACAATAAGCCGATTGAAATGCCTATACCACTATTACCGGATGAAGAACAAAAAAATAATATGTTAGTAAAAGAGTAATTGAATAAAATTGATTTTGAAAGTTCAGGCGAAAACAGGGTCTTTTAATTTAAAAACGAATTTATTATAGTTTATTATTTATATTTAGAATCTAAAGAAAACTATTGGCGTTTGTACCAATAGTTTTTTTTATTTGTACCAGATGAATAGTGAAAGGACAAACAATCTCTTTTATTAAAATCTGAAGTTTAATTATTTTGTTAACATAATTTGGGTGTTTCATGTTTCGCTTTCATGTTAAAGCGAATAAATTTTAATATATTATTGCTATCTTTGTAGGCTGAAAAAGTTAAGTATACAGGAAGTACTTATAATAAAACTATAAAACTAATATAATTATATGAATAAGTTTAAGCTGGTTCTTCTTTCGTTATTTATTGTTGGTGGTTTAGCTGCTCAGGACCTGAGCAAATTAACTCCGGAACAGTTGGAAATGTATAAAAAATACATGGCAGGAAAAAGTTCCATAACTGCCGGCACAACAAGTGATGTCAAAACTGAAGTTCAAAATCGTACTGTTGATGCCAATGACTCAACTTTACTAACGCCTGAAAGGAAAAGGAATTCTTCAGCTAAACTTACAATATTCGGGTCTTATTTATTTAATAATCAAAAACTTACTTTTGAACCTAAATTAAATATTCCCACTCCTCAAAATTATGTATTGGGTACTTATGACGAACTGATTATTGACGTGTCAGGATTATACGAAGCCAATTACCGGCTGAAAGTGTCGCCCGAAGGTTATATTCGCATCCCTAATGTAAGTCCCGTAAAAGTTTCAGGTCTGACAATAGCTGCTGCCACACGCAGTATCAAAAATCAGGTTGCCGGTGTTTTTTCCGGAATTTCAACAGGTGAAACAAGAATTAATGTTTCGCTGGGAAATATCAGAAGTATTCGCGTTTCAGTGGTAGGCGAAGCGGTTCGTCCCGGTACTTATACATTACCATCGCTTGCTACGGCTTTTAATGCCTTATATGCGTGTGGAGGACCAGATTCCATTGGTTCTATGAGAGATATAAAAATCGTTCGCGGTGGAAGAATCATTGCTCATTTGGATGTGTATAAGTTTTTGAATGATGGTGATTTGCAGAATAATGTTGTTTTACAGGACGAAGACATAATACGTATTGATCCTTACAAAATTCGTACATTCATGACAGGAGCAGTTAAACATCCGGGAATTTTTGAGCAGCTTCAGGGAGAAACCGTACAAGATCTTTTACAGTACGCAGGAGGTTTTACTGATAACGCTTACAAAGATAAAATAACGGTTTTCAGATTTACTACCAAAGAAAAAACGGTTGTTGATGTTGAAAAAAATATGTTTGGCAGTTTTAAATTAGCATCCGGTGACTCTCTGTTTGTTAGTCAGACAACCAATCGTTTTGATAATAAAGTTGACATAGTCGGTTCTGTATTCCAACCTGGTACATATGCACTGGAACCCGGACTTACTGTAAAACAATTAATAGCCAAAGCCGGTGGCGTAAAAGAAGATGCTTTTCTTAAGGTAGCATTTATTAAACGCAGACAGGCTAACATGATTCCCGAAAATCTGGGCTTTGATCTGGGAGAATTACTAAATGATAAATTGAAGGATATTCTACTTCAGAAAGATGATTCAATACTTATTAAAAGCCTTTTCGATTACAGGGAGAAGCAAACGGTAACAATTCTCGGACCGGTTCAGCATCCCGGAACGTATAATCTGATTGATAATACAACTATTAAGGATTTGATTTTTCAGGCCGGTGGATTTAAAGAAATTGCATCGAAAGATACGGTTGAATTAGTTCGGGTAATTAAAGACCCTGTTAAATTATTGACCACTAACGAAAAATCAACAGTTCAAAAATTTGCTTTGGACAGTCAGCTTAATTTTTTAAACGGAGGTGACACTCTGAAGCTTCAAAATGGAGATCAGGTAATTGTACGAAGTATTTCAGGGTTTGAAGGAATCCGCACAGTTCGTGTAGAAGGTGAAGTGATTTATCCGGGAAGTTATAATATTAAAAACAAAGCCGAACGAATATCGGATGTAATATTAAGAGCCGGTGGTCTCTCACAATATGCCTACAATGCGGGTGCTTTTCTTATCCGCTCAGAAAGAGTGAACGAAATAGAACAACGATTGAATAAAACTATGATGGAAAATTCTAAGAATTTATTTGAAAACAATTCAAATAATACTTTAGATGCCAATATATTAAAAAATACAAATGTTACTCCACAGGAATTAACTCAATTAGATTCTATTAAGAATAAACTTTCCGGTGCGCAGATTGTAAATAAGATCTTTAAAACCGAAGGTATAGTTGGGCTGAATATAGATGAGATTATGCACAATCCTGGTAGTAAATACGATCTTAAATTAGAAGAAAATGATATAATTTATATACCTCGTGAACAGCAAACTGTACGGGTATTGGGTCAGGTGTTATTTCCTACTATTGTCAGATATGATAATACAATGACATTACGAGATTATATCCGAAATTCAGGCGGATTTTCAAATAATGCTGACCGTACTAAAGTGTTTGTACTGTATGCTAATGGAAATGCAAAAAGTGCAAAGAGTTTTTTAGGTATAAAGTTCTATCCTAAAGTAGAAAAGGGCTCACGTATTATTGTTCCTAATAAGCCGGTAGATTTAAAAGAAAAAATTTCTATTGCTCAAACAGTAGGAATTTTAACATCAATTACTTCTACTGCTGCTTTAATTTATTCAATACTTAAAAAATAATATTTCAATGATTGAATCAGAAAAACAGAATATTCAAAAGAAAGAAGAAATTTCTTTGGTTGAATTAATTGATATTTTTAAAAAATACTGGAAATATCTCCTGTCAAAGTGGCTTGTTATTGTAATTTTTGGATTGAGTGGAGCTGTCATTGGATTGATTGCCTCTTTTATTGTAAAGCCGAAATATACCGCACATCTCTCTTTCGCTTTGGTTGAAAAAAGTGCTGGTGGTGGATTGGCCGATTTGGCTTCATCATTTGGGTTCAATTTTCTGAGTGGAGGAAGTGATGGTGCTTTTAGCGGGGATAATTTACTGGAAATTATCAAATCGCAATATGCAATTGAAAAAACACTTTTGACACCAGTAAATTATGATGGTAAGATGCGGAATTTGGTGGAAGTATATATTAACTTTTCTGATTTGAGAAAAGATTGGCAAAAGAATAAAAAAAATCCGGAATTGGCTAATCTTTCTTTTCCTATTGGTCAGAAGAGAGAAACCTTTACTCGTACTCAGGATAGTGTACTCTATACTATTTACGATGGGTTTAAAAAGAATAATAATCTTGTCATTGCAAGAAAAGACAAAAAAGTGAGTATTGTCAATGTAGATTTTACCAGTACAAATGAAAAATTTTCAAAACTTTTTGTTGAAGCTCTTATGGTAGAGACATATCAGTTTTATAAGGCAACAAAAACGGCACAAAGTCAGGCAAATATTGATATGATGCAACTAAAGGCAGACTCTATTCGAAGATTGTACGAAGGTGCTTTGATGAAAGGTGCAGGCATATCGCAGGCAAACATCAATCAGGCTATACAAACTGCCGCGGTTCCAAGAATTAAACAGGAAAATGACGCGCAATTGTACGGAACTGTTTATGCTGAAGTTTTGAAAAATCTTGAGACACTGAAGTTGGATATGGCCAGAGAAACTCCATTGGTTCAAATGATCGATGAACCTAGATTTCCTTTGAAAAAAGAAAGATTGGGTAAGGCAAAGGGAATAGTGTATGGGGGAGTAATTGGTGGAATATTTATTGTATTGTATTTATTAGGGAGTTTGTATTTAATACAACTTTTTAAAACTAACAGGAATTAAAATTAAAACTAACAGGAATTAAAACTAGCTTTGAAAACCCTTTTCTTAAATTTTGAAATTATTATATGGACTCTATTAAGGACAAAACAGTAAGTGGTTTAAAATGGAGTTTCATTGATAATTTGGCTAATTCAGGAATTACTTTTGTAGTTGGTATTATTTTAGCCAGAATACTTTCTCCTATTGAATTCGGAATTTTAGGACTTATAGCAGTTTTTATAGCGGTTTCCAATTCTATTATTGATGGTGGGTTTGCTACAGCATTAATCAGAAAAAATGATTCTACTGATAAGGATTATAATACCGTTTTTTATTGCAATTTAGCAATTGCAGTCGTTTTGTTAATTATCTTAGTGTTGTCTTCAAATGTTATTGCTGACTTCTTTAATGAACCATTACTACGTTATATTACACCAGTAATGAGTTTGCTTTTAGTAATAAATGCATTGACAATAATTCAACGTACAATTTTTGTAAAAAAAATTGATTTTAAAACTCAAGCTAAAATTTCACTAATAGCTTCTATCGGAAGTGGTCTTATTGGAATTAGTATGGCATTATTAAAATTTGGTGCATGGAGTTTAGTTGCACAACAATTAAGTAGACAAGCTTTAATATCATTATTTTTATGGATTTATAGCAGTTGGAGACCAAAACTCATTTTTTCTAAAGAAAGTTTTATTGAATTATTTGGTTTTGGGTCAAAAATACTGCTTGCTAATCTTGTTAATACATTTTACAAAAATATTTTTCTGACTATTATAGGTAAACTATATTCAACTGATCAATTAGGAAAATATACCAGAGCTGATCAGTTCAATACTGTTTTTACAAACAACCTCACAATGATTATTCAAAAAGTCAGTTTTCCAACTTTAAGTAATCTTCAAAGTGACAGGAAAAAATTAATTTATACATTTCGAAAATCAATAATATACAGTTCAATAGTAACATTTATTATGGTGCTTAGTTTGGCAGCAGTTGCTAAACCTCTGATTATTTGTTTAATTGGACAAAAATGGATTGAATCTGTAATTTATTTGCAAATTATGTGTTTTTATGGGATTTTATATCCACTTCAAATTATTAACTTAAATATGTTAAATGTCGAGGGGCGATCTGATATAATTCTAAAATTAGAAGTAATAAAGAAATTTATTTTTATACCTGTTTTAGTGGTCGGTTTTTATTTTGAATTGAAATATATGCTAGTTGCAGCAGTGGTGTATTATTATATTGAATTTGTTTTAAATAGTTATTTTTCAGAAAGATTTTTTGGGTATGGGACAATGAAACAAATTAAAGATATATTACCTATATTCTATATAACATCATTTGTTTCAATTTTATTATGGACAATTACATTAATTGACATCCCTCAAATCTATATCTTAATTATACAAATTGTGTTTGCAATTTTATTGTACTATATTTCTTTTAAAGTGTTTAAAATCAAGGAATTTGATGAATTGCTAATTGTATTTAAAAGTCAAATCAATAAATTTAAATTAAAATGATAATAAGAGGACAAAAGTTAACAGTTATAAAAGTTATTTCTTTAATTTTATACTATGGAATATTTAGATATTTACCAAATGGGGCAACTCCAATTTTTGGTAAACCATCACGATTTTTGAGATACATTTGTTGTAAAAAAATTTTTTTATATTGTGGTAGAAATGCAAATATAGAAAGAATGGCATTTTTTGCATCTGGATTGAATATAGAACTTGGCGAAGAATCCAGTATTGGAATTAATGCTTATGTTCCAGGTGATATAAAAATTGGTAAACAAGTTATGATGGGTCCTCATTGTCATATACTAAATACAAATCATAGCTTTGATCGGATTGATATTCCAATGATTGAACAGGGATATTCTATAAGAAAACAAACAATTATTGAAGATGATGTATGGATTGGAAGACAGGTAATTTTTACACCCGGTAGAATTGTGAGAAAGGGATCCATAATTGCTGCTGGAACAGTTTTAAGTAAAGATTTTGAAGAATATTCAATTATAGGTGGAAATCCTTCAAGATTGATAAGAAAGAGAAATTAAATGGAAGAACAACAATCAAAGATAAAGGCAAATATTTACGATAAGCTATTGATTATGTTTATTGTATTACAGATATTTGGTAATTTCGGTGGTGCCCTTCAACCAGTTCGAATCTTTGCTTTTGTATTTATACTTCCAATGTTTTTGTACTTCGCGACTAAAAGAAAGAAACTTAGGGAAAATATTTATAGTAGAAACGTCTTTATTATTTGGTTAGTATATGGTTTCCTTTCTCTTTTTGTTTCAATTAGACCCGGGGATAGTATAAAAGAACTAATGTATCTTTCATTGAATTTTTCAGTTTTTTTTGTGTTAATTTATTTTGCAAATAAAGCAAACAAACCCACTGAATCAATTATTAAAGGTTGGATATATTTATTTTTACTTACAATTCCAATTGCATTGTTTGAATTTACTTTCGACAAACACTTTGCATTATCACTTCAAGAAGAAGATATGCTTTTAAACTATGGTTCAGATATTGTTTTAAGAAGATTTGCGTCTGTAACTTATGGGAATTTAAATACTTATAACACGATGTTAATGTTTATATTTCCATTTATTATAAGTCCCATATTTAATAATAAAAATAAAAAGGATTTTTCTAAGAAAATATTTATTATTGTTGCATTTTGTTTAATTGTATTAATGAATGGTTCGAGAGGAGCCGTTATTGGTTTGGCAATAGGTTTTTTAGTCTTTTTATCAGTAATCGTTAAGAATAAAAAGTTATTTGCAATTACTTTAATTGTAGTCTTTATAATTGGAATTTTAGGGTTACATTTTTTTGGAAATATTTTTTCCCTTATTACTGATCGATTTGAAACGCAGGGACTTGAAGATGAGGGGAGGCTTGGTATTATAATAAGCTCATATGATGCGTTTATAAATTCATATTTTTTAGGGATAGGTGCAGGTAACTTTAGTTCTTTTATGGAAAAAAATTATAACCTTGATATATTGGCTCCACATAATTTTTTTCTCGAAATATTGGTTCAATATGGCTTATTTATTTTTTTACTATTTATTGGGATTTTAATTAGAATAATTAAGAAAACGGTGAAAAACAAGAACGTTGTTTCGAGATTTATTATAATTTCTTCTTTATGCATGTTCCCTATCACTACAATTATTAATAGTACTTATATATTAGGTATATGGATTTGGTTATTTATTGGTTCATTGTATATTATTTCTGATAGTAATTATGACGTATTAGAAAATTGATTTAATTTGAAATTATTTTATTTTTGATAACTATGACAGATTTTTTTGATAAATTATATTATGCTGTAACTGATAAAAATAAACTACTAAAAAGTATTCATTTTTATTCCTATCTAAGATTTTCAATTAGAGTTATTGCTAACCTTATATTGCCATTATATTTTTTATTAACGGGATTCAATAAAAAATTTAGTTTAAAAAAACTAACTAATAAAAAAGAATCAACTTCACAAATAATTGTTTCTATTACAACATTTCCACCTAGAATTAAAAGAATTTGGCTTACAATTGAAACAATACTTAGGCAAAAAGACAAACCAGATAAAATTATGTTATGGCTTTCGAAAGACGAATTTAAAAATAAAGATGTTCTTCCGAATCGTTTAACTAGGCTTGAAAAAAGAGGTTTAGAAATCAGGTTTTGTGAAGGGAATTTATTACCACATAAAAAATATTTTTATGCATTTAAAGAATTCCCTAATGACATTTTAATTACGGTTGATGATGATGTGTTTTATAATTCAAAATTAATTTCCTATCTACTTTCTTCTCACATAAAATATCCTGAAAATGTGATATGTAACCGAAGTATGAAAGTGATGGTAGAAAAAGGTGAAATATCGGATTACAAAATATGGAAATTGAAATGTATGGAAAATGTACCTGCTGAAGATATTTTCCCTGTAGGAATTGGAGGTGTATTATATCCACCGGGATCATTACATCCAATGGTTCTCCAAAATGAAATATTTATGCAAATTTGTGCCAAAGCTGATGATATCTGGTTGTTTATGATGGGAAAACTAAATAACATAATGGCCGTGAAAACTGAATATAATTCTTTTTATTTGCCGGTAATTAATTTTAAGAATATAACACTTGCCAATGATAATATTAATAGTGGATATAATGATATTCAATTTAAAGCATTGAGAAGATTTATTATAGAAACACAACAAAAAGATCCTGTTGAAAAATTGTTAAAATCGCACAACTCTTGATTATGACAAAAAAAATATGTTTGATATATAATTACGCTCAACACTATAGAACCAATATATTTACCCTTATCGATAAAGAATTGGATTGCGATTTTGTATTTGGTGACAGAATGGAAGATGTAAAAAAAATGGATTATACTTTGTTGAGTAATTCAATGGAAGTAAAAAATATATCTTTGTTTAGAAAACCAATTTATTTTCAGAAAGGAATTCTTAAATTATTAAAAAAAGATTATTTTGCATTTATCATGTTAGGTGAGGTTTTCTGTTTAAGCACATGGTTGATGTTACTACTTTCAAAATTATTTCGTAAAAAAATATATTTATGGACACATGGAGTTTATGGAAATGAAAAAATATTAAGAAGATTAATAAATAAAAGATTTTATTCACTCGCAGATGGAATATTATTATACGGAAATTACGCACGAGAATTAATGATAAAACAAGGGTTTAAACCAGAAAAACTCCATTTAATATATAATTCTTTATCGTACGACGAACAATTTAAATTGAGAGAAAATTTAAATAAAACAGATATTTTTAAAAAACATTTTGGAAATTCAAATAAAAATTTGATTTTTACAGGAAGATTAAACAAGAATAAAAAACTAGAATTGCTTTTATATTCACTTCAAAACCTAAATTTTAATGATGAAAAATTTAATTTAATACTTGTTGGTGATGGAGAAAGTAAAAATGATTTGATAAATTTAGCTAATAAACTAAATATAATTAACAATGTATGGTTTTATGGTTCTTGTTACAATGAGAATGTATTATCTAATTTGATTTTTAATTCTGATCTCTGTGTATCACCAGGTAATGTAGGACTAACAGCTATACACTCAATGACTTATGGAACTCCGGTATTGACTCATAATAATTTTACTGATCAGATGCCTGAATTTGAAGCTATTGTAGAAGGAAAAACAGGTTCGTTTTTTGAAGAAGGAAATGAAAAATCGCTTACAGAAAGTATTTCAAAATGGTTTGATTTAAAACATGATTCATTAATTATCACTCAAAATTGTTTTAATGTTGTTGATAAAAAATATAATCCTCATCTGCAGATTGAGACAATAAAGAAAATTTTATGTTTGGTATAAATATTAGATTAAAAATTCATACTTTTTTTAGATTTCTGAAAATCAGTTATTTTCGCTGGAAATTTAAATTGAATAATGTTCATTCAACTTTTTATATTGGTGGAAAAGGCGAAATAAGTTCTGATTTCAAAGCAGGTGCATATTCTTATCTTGGGCCACGTTGTGTTATATATCCTGGGGTAACAATTGGTGAATATACAATGATTGCAAATGATGTACGTATAATTGGGGGCGATCATAAGTATAATAGACCCGGTTTCCCGATTATATTTTCAGGAAGATCAGATTTAAAGGAGACAAACATAGGGAAAGATGTTTGGATTGGGGCATATTCTATAATTATGACAGGAGTAAATATAGGTGACGGTGCAATTGTTGCAACTGGTTCAATTGTAACGAAGAATATTGAACCATATACAATTTATGGTGGTGTTCCTGCAAAAAAAATAAAAATGAGATTCGACACTACTGAAGAAATCGAAATTCATAACGAAATGTTGAAAAAAAAATTCGATGAATTGAATTTTGATATAAATACATTATGTTATGATATATAGTACAACTTTATGGAAAATAAAATTGATTTATCTAATTATGTAAATACTCTGAGTCGGAAAAACCAAATGGCTCGTTTTATTTGGTCAATTGTATGGAATGTACTCGCAAGACCCTTCCCGCGTAAAGTTTGCAATAGATGGAAAATATTTTTATTGAATTTATTCGGTGCTAAAGTGCATAAAAGTGCTGTTGTTTATTCTAGTGTCAGGATTTATATGCCCTGGAATTTAGTGATGGATGAATATTCTTGTTTAGCTCCTGAAGTGGATTGCTATAATGTAGACAAAATAATTATTGGAGCACATACAACTATATCACAAAAAGCATATTTATGTACAGCTTCTCATGATATATCTAAAACTTGGAATCCTTTGATTACTTCTCCAATAATAATTGAGGATCAGGTTTGGGTTGCTGCAGATGTTTTTGTAGGTCCTGGAGTTACAATTAAACAAGGAGCAGTTATTGGAGCCAGGGGGGTCGTGTTTAAAAGTGTCGATCCATGGACCATTATTGGTGGAAACCCAGCAAAATTTATTAAAAACAGAGAAATTGAAGATATATGTTGAATATCTCAGTACTTATACTTACCTATAACGAAGAGTTGCATTTACAAAGATGCCTGGAAAATATTAAACTTTTCTCAGACAATATTTATATTGTTGACTGCTTCTCTACAGATCGTACCTTATCAATTGCTAAAAGTTATAATGCAGAGATAATCCAGCATCAATGGCCTGGCAATCACGCTGAACAATTAAACTGGGCATTGGAAAATATTGATTTCAGGTATGAATGGATTTTAAGAATTGATGCAGATGAATATTTGACTTCGGAATTAATTAATGAATTAAACATAAGGCTAAACTCAATACCTTCAGTTGTTAATGGAATTATTTTTAAAAGACGCCATGTTTTTATGGGACGTTGGATAAAAAGGGGAACTTATCCGGCAAGAATCATGAGAATGATTAGAAAAGGAAAAGCTGAAAGTGAAAATAAATTGATGGATGAACATTTTAGATTGAAAGAAGGAATAAGTTTAGAATTTGATTATGACTTTGTAGATCACAATTTAAACAGTTTAGGCTGGTGGATTGTGAAACACAATGATTATGCTTTGCGACAAGCGATTGACATGTTAAAATCTGAAAATGTAAATAAAAGCAATAATTTAATTCTAAATAAAAAAGATAAATATGCAACTTTACCTCTTTTTTTTAGAGCTTTTATATATTTTATTTACAGATATATTTTTAAAGGTGGTTTTTTAGAAGGTAAAGAAGGTTTTCTCTGGCATTTTTTTCAAGGATGGTGGTATCGAACATTGGTAGATGCGAGAATTTATGAAATTAAAAAATCATGTAACAATGATCCAGAAAAGATTATTTCATTTTTAAAAGAAAAGCACAATATTGATATTTCTCATTAAAGATTAATATTTCAAATCGGATGAAAATTTCTATCATAACTGTTACTTATAATAATTCAACTACAATACAAGATACTATAGAGTCTGTTTTAAAACAAACATATTCTGATATCGAATATATAATCGTTGATGGTAAATCTGCTGATGATACACTCTCAATTATTAATAAATATGAACCAAAATTTAATGGGCGTCTGAGTTGGATAAGTGAAAAGGACAAAGGTATGTATGATGCCATGAATAAAGGAATAAAGATGGCAACTGGAGATGTAATTGGAATAATCAATTCAGATGATTTTTATCATAGAAATGATGTGATTGCAGAAATAGCCAAGGGATTTAATGATAAGAATGTGGAAGCTACCTTTGCTGATGTACGTTTTGTACATCCTACAAATCTGGATAAAACGGTGCGTTATTATTCTTCAAGAAACTTTTCTCCAAATCGTTTCAGGTTTGGCTTTATGCCCGCCCATCCAAGTTTTTTTACGTATAAGAAGAACTTTGATACCTATGGATATTATCAAACAGATTATCAAATAGCTGCTGATTACGAGTTGCTGATACGGTTTCTATATACAAATAAACTAACATACAAGTATCTGCATCTCGATGTCATGAAAATGCGAACCGGGGGGATGAGTACAGCTTCCTGGAAAAGCAATGTCACCTTAAATAGAGAGATTGTGCGGGCGTGCAAAGAGAACGGAATTTATACTAATCTTTTTATTTTGTCATTAAAATACTTTGTCAAGGTTTTTGAATTAATTTTCACTAAGCAATGAATATCCTTATAACAGGCATACATGGATTTGTGGGAAGTAATTTAGTTGTCGGGCTAAAAGATAAACATAATATTTACGGGCTGGATATTATTTCTAAGGCTAAAGAAGGCATTATAAAAACTTTTTCGTGGGATGAACTCAGTCAGTTACCTGAAATTGATGTTGTGATTCATCTTGCCGGAAAAGCTCATGATACTAAAAATCAGACAGAAGAGAAGATCTATTTTGATATTAATACCGGACTTACTCAGAAAATTTACGATTGGTATTTAAAATCAACTGCCACAAAATTTATTTTTTTTAGTTCGGTAAAAGCCGCTGCCGATAAGGTTAACGGGGAATTTCTGACTGAAGATGTTGAGCCTAAACCGGTAGGGCCTTATGGTGAAAGTAAAATTGCAGCTGAAAATTATATTTTATCCCAAAACTCAAAACTCAAAACTCAAAACGTTTATATCCTTCGTCCATGTATGATTCATGGTCCGGGCAATAAAGGAAATTTGAATTTGTTGTATAATGTGGTTAAAAAGGGGATTCCTTATCCTTTGGGAGCTTTTGAAAACAGACGATCTTTTACAGCTATTGATAACCTGATTTTTGTAATTGGTGAATTAATTGAAAATGACATTGAAAGTGGAATTTACAACATGGGTGACGACGAAAGTTTATCGACCAACGAATTGATTACACTTATGGCGAAAATAATGAATAAACCAAATAGAATATGGAAGTGGAATAAATCTGTTATTCAGCTAATTGCAAAAACAGGAACGGTATTACATTTACCACTAAATTCAGAACGGTTGCAAAAACTCACTGAGAATTATGTGGTCTCAAATGCAAAACTTAAAACTGCATTAGGAATTAAAAAAATGCCTTTTTCTGCGGAAGATGGTTTTGTAAAAACGATTAAAAGCTTTGAAAATAAATGATCTATATTTTACTCTTTATTTTATTATTTGCGGGCGAACTGGCTTATTTTCGGGTGGCCGATCATTTTAATATCATTGATAAACCGAATGAGAGGAGTTCGCATTCTAGTATAACACTGAGAGGTGGAGGGATTATTTTCTACCTTGGGATGTTAATGTATTTTGCTGTTTCCGGATTTAATTATCCATGGTTTTTTGCCGGATTATCATTTATTACTGCCATAAGTTTTGCCGATGATATTAAAGCCCAGTCTCCACGGCTCAGATTGCTGATACATATTATAGCCATGTTTTTTATGTTTTATCAGTTGGGTTTGTTTTCATTACCCTGGTATTTTTTACTGATTGCATTAGTGCTTTGTACCGGAATTCTGAATGCCTATAATTTCATGGATGGTATCAACGGAATTACTGGTGGTTACAGTTTAGTTGTAGCGGTTGCTTTGTGGTATATAAATTCTCATGTATTTGCTTTTGTCGACAATCAGTTTATTTTTATTTTGATGTTGAGTTTGTTGGTCTTCAATTTCTTTAATTTCAGAAAAAAAGCAAAATGCTTTGCCGGCGATGTGGGTTCCATTTCCATGGCTTTTATTGTGGTCTTCCTTTTAGGTAAACTGATTATTAAGAGCGAGGACTTTACTTATATTATTTTACTGGCGTTATACGGAGTTGACACTATTCTTACAATTATACATCGATTGATACTGAAAGAAAATATTTTTGAAGCACACAGAAAACATTTATTCCAGTTGATGGCTAATGAAATGAAAATGCCGCATTTGCTCGTTTCAGGTATTTACATGCTGTTACAGGCTTTAATTATAGTCGGATATTTGGTTGTGACTTCTAAGATCGTTTATTTTGTAATCGTAATTTTGCTTTTAATATTGGTCTATCTGATGCTAAAAAGTAAATATTTTCATTTACACAAAATGTAATTTATATATGAAGTTGATTAATACGAATTTGTTGAATAGTGTTTCGGAAAAGGCGGTAAATAATGAACGACTCAGGATGAATTACAACTTTCATACGTCTGCCGAATCGAAATCACAACGATTGCTCAATGCACTTGAACCCGGGACTAAGGTCCCTGTACACCGGCATAAGAATACTGCTGAAACATATATTCTTCTAAGAGGTAGTCTAAGAGTTTTACTTTATAATTTGGACAGAGAACTTGTAGAGGTTCATGAATTAAATACTGCAACCGGAGAAATAGGAATTGATATAGAGGCGGGA
>MTLE01000287.1_pt2 | contig 26782 bp, 17 predicted proteins | sample 1982461 | NCBI WGS metagenome assembly MTLE01 (sample SAMN05712605, study PRJNA340218) | biofilm metagenome | isolation source: sample SPL anode biofilm adapted to -200 mV | place: USA | collected 2012-02-03
GACCGCCACTTCCTGAACCAGGTCTGCACCCACGTGGCCGACATCGACTTCGGCATGATCAAGGTCTACGTGGGGAACTATGACTTCTGGTACCAGGCGAGCCAGCTGACCCTGCGCCAGAAGCAGGAGGAGAACCGCAAGTCCACCGAAAAGGCCAACGAGCTGAAGGAATTCATCCAGCGGTTCAGCTCCAACGCCTCCAAGGCGAAGCAGGCCACCTCCCGGAAGAAGCTACTGGAGAAGCTGACCCTGGAGGAGATGCCGGTTTCCTCCCGCAAGTACCCCTACGTGGTCTTCAAGCCCGAGCGGGCCTGCGGCGACATCATCCTGGAGATCCAGGGGCTGTCGAAATCTGTGGACGGGGTGCAGGTGCTGAATAATCTTGATCTCATCGTCCGCAAGGGGGACAAGATCGCCTTCGTGGGAGCCAACAGCCAGGCCAAGACCACCCTCTTCCAGATTCTTGCGGGGGAGCTGGAGCCGGACGCGGGGACCTTCCGCTGGGGGGTGACCATCACCCATTCGTACTTTCCCAAGGAGAACAGCGCTTTTTTCGAGGGGGACCTGAACCTCATCGAGTGGCTTGGCCAGTATTCACCTCCCACTGAGGGGGAGAGCTTTGCCCGGGGCTTCCTGGGGCGGATGCTCTTCTCCGGCGACGAAGCCACTAAAAAGACCTCCGTCCTCTCCGGCGGCGAGCGAGTCCGCTGCATGCTCTCCCGGATGATGCTCACCGGCGCCAATGTCATCGTCCTGGACGAGCCCACCAACCACCTGGACCTGGAGTCCATCACCGCCCTCAACAACGGCCTAATCGCCTATCCGGAGGTGGTCCTCTTCGCCTCCCACGACCACGAGTTCGTCTCCACCGTGGCGAATCGGATTGTGGAACTCACCCCCGGCGGGGTCATTGACCGGGTGATGAGTTTTGACGAGTTCCTGGAGGATTCCGGTGTTGCCAGTGAGCGGGATGCTCTCTACCATGGCCATGTGGAGGCGAGCCTTTGATTTCTGCCGGGTTCTCTGTCATTGGGAACCCGGTAACATAACCTGTCACGGGCACGTGGCGTGTGTGTCCGGCCCCGTGCCGCGCGGTCGTCCTTTTCGGACGGCCGCCTGCGTAATGGCACGGTAGTTTCGGCATTCATGATGGATAACTAATTGAAATATTTCTCAAGTTTGCCATCAAAATGACGAAATAGTTGGTAAGGTGCCTCTCATGTTTACCAATGCGTTTAAAGAAAAAATTGGTTTGGGCATGAACATCAGGAAGAATGCTCTTGCTGTCGGAGCGGTCATCACCCTTGTTACCTGGATTCTCATGGCGGCCGGGGTGTTTCGCATTCCTGACGGGCTCATCTACAATTTTCTCGTTGGCCTTTCTCCTTCATCGTCGTCGCCTCCCAGCAATGTGCTGATTGTGAAAACCGGCTTTGAGCGGATGGGAGAGGGCGACGGGGTCTGGCTTGCCCTGCTGCGCGAACTGCGGCGCCAGGGGGCAAAACAGGTTGTGTTCACCTTCCTGCCCACCCGTGTCAGCCGAGAGTTCTACGAAGAAGCTGCTGCCAGCCGTATGGTTATTTTCGGCCGGCAATTCCTTGAGGATGAATCATCCTCGATGCAGGTACTGGCGCCGTTTCCCCCCTCAGCCGCAAACCTGAAGCTCCCCTTCGGGGTGCTGGTCGATCCCCCTGACGAATCCGGAATGCACCGTTACCAGCATACGAATGTGGTGGTCAACGGCTCCCGTTATCCGACGCTCGAAGCTGTTGCGGCCGGCAGGTTCACTGGAGCGACGGTTGAAACCTCGACCTCGGTGCTTATTAATTTCCTTGGCCGGGGTGGGGGGATTCCCGGCGTCTCCCTTGACCGGGCACTGGGAGGCGGGCTGATACCCGAGCTTGTCAAGGGGAAGTCCGTCATCATCGGCTTCGCGAACATGGCCCATGAGCCGGGACTGCGCACCCCCCTTGCCGGCGGAAGAGACATAGCGCTGCTCGACTACCGCGGTTATGCAATAGATACCTTTATTGCCGGGAGCGGCATTATCGAAGTCCCGCTAGTGGTGCAGTTTCTCTTCGTGGCATTCATCGTGTTTGCAGGACTAGTGCTGCAAACATTCTTCGAGATGCGCTTTCTCACCTGGCTTACCCTGGCCGCAATTATCGCATCCCTTGGCTCCTGCTGGCTGCTTCTGCTGTTCGGGCACATCTGGCTCCCTGTTGTTGAACCACTTGTTGCCTTTTTCCTCACATTCCTCCTCATCTTCCGGCAGCGGGTGCTTCTGGCCGAAGAGGCCGTCAACACCATGCTGCTCAACCTTTCCGCCAAACTGAAGCAGCGGGTGATGCCCGAGAGTTTCTATAACTCGCAGGAATACTGGTCCCAGGTTATCACCATGGTCAACCAGACCCTAAACCTTACCCGGACCATTTTTCTGGAGAGGGTCCCCGGCGAGCACCGGGTCCGGGAGGTAAAAGCCCTGCACTGCTCCATCACCGATATCAGCGAACGCCGCAGGGATTACGAACGGACTCCCTACAGTACCGCCATTGCCAGCGGCGGCCCCATCCGGCTTGACCGCGCCAATTACCTGACCCAGAGCGAAACGGAGGAAGACCAGTACCTGGTACCCCTTCTCTTCGGCGGGCAACCTCTCGGCTTCTGGGCCTTCGGCATTGCCCCGGAAACGGCGGCCCGAATCCCCTATTTTGAAGGAACCATCCGCGATTTCGGCAAGCAGATCAGCGAACTCCTCTACCGCCGGCAGGAGTGGCAGGTACAGCAGCGCAAGCAGAACAGTTATTCGGTGAATTATCTCGACCTGTCCCGGGACGTTCCCCATGAGGAACTGAAAAAATCCATCGATCTTTTTGAGCGGAGGGTGAACACTCTGGAGACGGTCTTTGCCGAGCTCGGGACTGCGACGATTCTCTACGACCTCTTCGGCAGGGTGCTCCTGGTGAACCGGAGGATGGTGGAGATCATGAAAGAAGCCGGTCTGGCTCCCTATGAGCTGACCGCTCTCGATCTGGCGGTAGCCCTGAGCGGGCTGAAGGCGGAGGAAGTCCGGCAGCATCTGCACAAGGTGCTGATCGAGCATGGCCAGGTGACCCTTATGGCCTCACGGATTCGGGCCAAAGCCGGTGAGCACCTCATCCGGATCCGTCCGCTGGTCGAGCAGGAGAACAGGCTCCTCCCCACTGAGGCCCGGCCGTTCAGCGTTTATGGCATCCTTTTCGAACTCGTGGACTTGAGCGACATAACCCGCAGTGACCGTACCAGGGAGCAGTTTGTGGGCCAGTTGCCGGGGCGCCTGACTGCAATGATTGAACCGGTTGCCGCGGCGGCGGCGAGACTCCAGGACGAAACCCTTGCTCCCGAGGCCAGGAAATCACTGCTTGCCGAGCTTGACGACAGGGCATCCGAAGCGCTCGGGTTTGTGGCGGATATGGGGGGGTGCCTGGAGAAGCGGTCTCCGACCACGGGCCGTGAAAGCTACCCAATTGACGCGCTCCCTCTGCTGAGGGGAGCGGCGGCCAGGGCGGAACGCGACCTTGTGCAGCGGCGCATCGCCACCACCATTGTCGTCTCCGGCACCGTGCCGCTGGTGTGGGCGGAATCCAGGGAGTTGGCCGAGTCGTTCTACGCATTCATCATAATGATCGGTAATGATACTGCTCAGAACAATGCCATAAAAATGGAGATAGGGACAGAGGACGATTATGTGGTATGCCGGCTTACCAATACCGGTTTCGGCATGCCCGACGCGGTGTTTCAGCGAGCCCTCTTCTCCGATGAGCCTACCGACTCTGACGAGTATCGCCGCGCACGGGCCGCTGTCGGCCAGATACGGCAATGGCAGGGAAGCGTTGTCGCAACAAGCGAGGTGGGATGCGGTATCCTCGTCGAAGTGCGTCTGAAGAAATTCCACTGAGGGAAGGGTCCTCCCAGTAGAAAAACATGAGCGGTTTTGTTCTCGATATATTCCCGCCGGGGAGCCTCGACAGCTCCGTTGTCACCACGGTCTGGATCGGTATTCTAGTGCTCGCCTTCTTCAACCTGCGCCTCGGCTGGGTTGCATCGGGGTTCATAGTCCCAGGTTATCTGGTCCCCCTCATCATCCTGAAGCCGTGGTCGGCCGGGGTCATTATCCTTGAGGGAATCGCAACTTACTTACTCGTCTGGCTCTCCTCCGAGCAGCTCTCCCGCTTCAGGCTCTGGAACAATTTCTTCGGCAGGGACCGATTCTTCGCCATCCTCCTCGCCAGCGTCATCGTCCGGGTATTCTTTGACGGCTGGTTTCTGCCGCTGCTGGGCGAATACCTGAACAACACCTATCACCTCGCCTTTGACTACCGCAACAATCTCCACAGTTTCGGCCTGGTTATCATCGCTCTGATCGCCAATCAGTTCTGGAAACCGGGACTGGTCCGGGGGATGGTACCTTTCACCATTACCCTTTTCACCACTTGGTTCATCGTCCGTTTCGGGCTGATGGAGTTCACCAACTTCACCATCAGCTCCATCGGCTACATGTATGAGGACCTTGCCTCCAATATCCTGGCCAGCCCCAAGGCATACATCATCCTTCTCACCACCGCCTATATCGCCTCCCGGATGAATCTCCGCTACGGCTGGGAATTCAGCGGCATCCTCATTCCTTCCCTCTTGACGCTGCTCTGGTACAGCCCGGCGCGGATAGCCACCACTTTCATCGAGGCAGTGGTGGTGTCGGCGCTCGCCCTTCTCATCCTCCGGGCGCCCATGTTCGGCACCGTCACCATGGAAGGGACCAGGCGCCTCGTATTCTACTTCACCATCAGCTATGCCTATAAGTTTGCCCTTTCCTATGCCCTCATCCGGCTGGCCCCCGAGTACAAGGTGACTGACGCCTACGGTTTTGGCTACCTGCTTCCGACGCTGCTGGCCATGAAGATGCCCGAGATCGAGTCCTATGGGAAGACGATGCGGGTGACCCTTCAGACGTCAGTCACTGCCATCGCCCTGGCAAGCGTCATCGGTTTCGGGCTCACCATGGTTCCAGATCTGCTCCCGGGGCGCGCGGCATTGTCCGGCGAAGATGAAGCCGCCATCGCCATGGCGCCGGATGTGAAGCTCATGGACCGCCTGAGGGCAGACAAGCTCATCATATACCAGAGCCGGTTGCCGGGTGTGCTTGCGGCCCCCCTTCCCCGCGACATGGATATTTTCTCCCGAGCTGTCCAGTTGCTGACTGAATCGATCGAGGCGGGGGACGGTACCCGGCACGGCGAGGCAGCCAGACTTCTGGCCCAGGTGGGTTACGGTATGACTCTTCTGGAGGGACGCTACCTTTACCTGAGCGAGAAGAAAGAAAACCATGGATGGGGAATCTACGTTCTCGATACGAAGAGCAGCGGGCATTTCCTCGTTGAGGTGCCGGCGCCCCTGAACGAGCAGGGGACCCTGGAGGCGGGAGCGGCGATATTCGCATCATCCGGTGCCAGGGCGCTGGCTATCGCCGGTTATGACGAATCATCCGACAAGGGTGATGTTCCGGATCTTTCCAAGAGCGCCGCAACCATGTTCCACGCGTTCCACCGCGTGGTGGCCCGCCGGGACGTCCTCCAGGTACGGGCCTACACCACGGCAAGCGCGAGGGCCATAGCCGGGTTCCGGGCCGCAACCGGATCCATAACCCCCAAGTACCCGGAAAGCTCACTCTGGGTCAAGACTGCCCTGCCGCCGGGGCTGAACCTCCCCTGGTTGCGGGAGTCCCTCGGCGCGTTGCGAATCCAGTGGGTTGGGGCACCCTTTCCAAACGTCCAGCGTGACGCAACGGCCTCCGGTTTTGCCGAACTTGTCCTGGACGGCGACGACCTGAAACGGGTTATCTTTAAGCCGCTGCTGGCCGCCTACAAGGCTGAGCGCCGGGATCAGCGGGAGCGTATCGCCGGGTATCTCCAGGACTGGATCCTGCGGAGCAAGGGGGAGATTGCCGGTCCGGGGTCCGATCTCTATGTCGCTCCCAGGCTGGAAGAGCTGCTCCTGTTCGACACCGAAGTCCTGACACCGCTGATCGGCATCGCCCGTGGGGCAGGGGAGGTGCGGCTTGATATGGAAGGGCTGCGGCCCGTTCAGGCGGCTGCCTCACTTTTCGGCTATTCCATCACCGTCTACCACCATATCCCGACGGGGCAGGATTTCTTCATAATCGCCGAACGGAAGGGACAGGGCAAACGCCATTACTGGGGCACCTACGTGCTTCGGATCGGCCGGGCACTCCCTTACGTGGTGCAGGTTCCCCGTCCCCTGTTTGAAGTCAACTCCTTCGAATACGGGGTCAGTCTCTTCGAGCGCCTCAATGCCCGGGCACTCCTCATCGGCGGCGCCCACCCCGCCGCCAACCGTGACGGTAGCGCCAACCTGGTGAGCGGCGCCAACAATGAGAGTCTGTTCAATCTGGTGAGCCAGGGGATCCTGCGCGAATCCCCCGAGCGAATCATGGTGATCCAGAGCCGCGCCTTCGGCCTGGACCCCGGCCGCGCTGCCCCCGACGCCGGCGCCCTCGTTGCCTTCAGCAACGGCGCCATTACGGCCGCAGCAGTTCCCGAGGCGGGGCGCCGCCTCATGGAGGTGCTGGGCCAGGACCGCCTGTCGCCCCGGTTCGTGGACGGCTCGCGGGATGTGGTGGGGTACGAGGTGGGAGCCACCTCCCAGTCCCTGTACCTGAACCAGGCTCTCGGCAAGGAGTTCGCCATCCTCTGGCTCTCTCCGTCTGTCCGGGCAACCTACCGGCAGCAGACGGAAAACCGACGCCTTGACGCTCAGTTCCTCTCGCTGGGAATTGCGACGAAAGAGTTGGATTTACCAGCTTTTCTCGGCTCGTCGCGCAGCGGCCGGCAGAGCAGGCTTGCTCCTGAACTGCGCAGCCGGCTCCTTACCTATCTTGCCGGCCAGGATGTGGTGGTGCTGAGCTCCATGAAGGGAGCCTGGCCCGGTTACCGGTTTTCGCGTATCATTGACATAAACACCAAGCAGGCGTTCCTCCTGGTATCGACCCCGGACGGCCGCTTCGCGGCGGTGGCGAACCTCAATCCCCGCCGTCCGCTGCAGAGCCGCATACTTACAGAAGGGGACGCGCGCCGTGATGGAATTGCCTCATTCATAGATGCGCGGATAGCTCTGCTCGAATTCGGAGACCGCAGGTGAGAACCTTACTGTACGCCATAATTGCCCTGCTCCTGATTGCCGGCGCCTGGACAGCCGCCGGCCGGTTCGGGCTCATTGCAAAGCGTTCCTCAGCAGACCCCGAACTGCTCGCCCTTGTCCCCGAGGCGGCGGTGAGCCTTGCCTACGAACTGGACCGGCGGCGGTGGACCTCATACACGATCCCCGAGGGGCGCAACCCCATCAGAATCATAAGCAACGCCGGACTCCCGCCCGAGTACCGCAAACGCCGCTTCCCTCCGGAGCAGGAGTGGAACTACGGCATCGAGTACCAGGTTCTCGACGACGGGGGGAAAGTCCTTGAGAGCCGCGTCTACCATCACCGGACAAAGCTCAGATTGTTCACGGACAGGAAACGTTCGCGGGAATACAACGCAGCCTTCTATCTCACGCCGAAAATCCAGCCCGCCGATACCCGCATCATGCTGATCAACCTGGCCGGCATGGCGAAGCCCGCCTCGATCAGGTTCCGGCTCGCCTCGGCCGATCCCGGCGTTCGCGATGTGGCGATACGGGTCTACGTCCCCGAGCTGACCCCTGAATACCGGCTGCGCCCAACCTGGCAGCGGATGAGCGAACGGCAGAAAACCCGCCTGGCCCAGGGAAACGTCTATCCCAGTGAACTGCTCGCCGAAGCGGAAAAGCAGAGCATCGTGTCGCGGATGTGGACTCCCCTCGGTCCGTCGGGGGTCAGGGGCCAAAACTATGTCTCCCGTGAGATTTACGTCCTTACGGAGAACGAAGGGGAGGAAATTCTTCCCGAAGGACCCCCTTCCGGCTTCATTGCCGACGCCTTCCACCGCACCGTCGTGCCGGTGCCGGAGCATGGGGGACGGGTCATCCTCCGCTTCGAGCCGGTCTCCAGCGGCCTGACGAAGAACGGGTCCATCACCGTGAAGTGGTACGGCCTCGGCCCGGCTAACCGTTCCACCCATTCCATCCCCTGGAACGGGAAGAGTGCAACCTTCGACCGGGTCTTTGCCGGCGGCCTTCTGGACATTTCCGCCCCATCCCCTCTCACTATCCGCGCGTTTTTGATGGATGGCGGCAATGAGACGGAAATTACCCCGGTTCCCTTTAGCCTCCGTGCCTATGTAATTGACGCCGGGATGCCGCTTACCTTTCCGGTCGCCCATGATCGGGGAACCCCCACACCGTTCCGCATCGACCTTCGGCGGGTGATCGCACCGGGAACGAACCCCCCCGGGCCCCTGACGGTAACATACCGGATCATCGACAGCGGCGGGAGGAGCATCCGAACTGGGAGCCTCGCCGTTCCCTTCGTGGCATCTCCCTATGACTTCGTTGCCGGCGAACAGCCGGCGCCGGTGGTCTCCGAGCCGGTCCCCTTCCACTTCCTGATGCCTCCGGAAGCTGCGGGCATCAGGCTTTCGGCCGAAGGGCAGGTGCTGGCCGCGGCATACAACCGTCCGGAGTCGCTGCTGCGGGAGATCAGCGTGCCGGGGGACTACTACCGCTCCTATGACAGTGAAGAGCGCCAGCCGGCCTGGTTTCCCCTCTACCATCCCGACCATGACCAGCTCCTTCTGGCAAACCGGACCATGCTTCTCGGCACCCAGCTGCGCCCCCCAAAGGACATTCCCGACCTCATAGCCGGGCGTTACACGTGGGAGGACTACCATCCGGAAGGAAAGTGGCTCGCCCGGCGGCTCGTTACCCCCTGGGACCGGCGGATCGCCTTCCACCGCGATTCCCTCCCGTCGCTCTTTACCCCTATCCCAAGCGGCACTCCGGCCACAGTCACCCTTCAGGCCGAAGCCGGCCTTACGCTGGTGGAGCCCACAGTCATCTACCGGCGTACCGGTACGGGGCCGTTCCGGGCGAAGATCGCCCTGGACGGGAAGACCGTCTTCAGCGGAACCCTAGACGGCCCACTTGGTGAAATCAGGCTGATGCCGGTTGCCACGGGGAAACACCAGGTGCTGGTTACGGCCCCTGAAGGCGTTCGCTTTGCCATGAACCAGACCGGCCCGAAGCGGGGGAGTTTCAGCGTAAGGCTGGCCAACCGCTTCCAGGGTAAGGAACTCAGCTTTGTCTACGAGAAGGGCACCAGCGAAGAGGAGACCCTCGGGCTCCGCTACTATGCTCCGGCATCCGCGGGGCGTCAGGCGGTCATCCGGGTGGCCTGCGATACGAACCGCAGGGGATTCGGCCCCTGGAACAGCTGGAGCTTCCCCGACCGGCGGTACACCATCAGGCTCGATGATGGGGAAAAGGCCCAGGCATTGGGGACGGGAGGCGAACTCCTCCTGGGAGCCGAGCCGATCTACCTCCCCTTAGGTGCCGATATGCCTCCGGGGCGCTACCGCATCCGCGTCATCACCGATAAACCGGCCGGGGGGTATCTCCTCCTGTCCCGCACGACTCCCGGCATTGCTCCACGTCGGGTCATCCGCCACGAAGGGGAGGTACGGTCCATTGAAATTGCTGAATAGGGCAAGGGCCATCGTGATCGCGACGGCCGTGGCCGCAGCGCTCCCCGCCGTGGCCGAGAGCTCCGGCATTGGTAAGCTGCTCCGCCAGGCGAGCCGCGACGGCGTCTACCGTCACCCCGGCGAGCAGGAGCTGCGCCGGGCCGAGGAGCTTTTCGCGCGCACCCTGAAGGGGGAGCCGACAACAAAACTGAAGGAAGAGTGGGGGAAGCTGAACTTCGACCTGCTGGAAGTTTCCGAAGGTAAGGAACGGTTCATGCTCCTTCGGGAGCAGGAGGGGCACCGGCGGGGCCGCGGCTTCTTCCTGGTGCGCCGTGGGGGGCTCCCTCTCATGCTCCAGATGCCCCACAGTTTCAAGGATGAGCAGACGCGGCGGATCGGGCTCGACATGGCTCTGGAGGGGGGATCCATGGTGGCGGCATGGAACACCGTCCCCCGCTGGTACAATGAGAGGGGAAGCCGGATTGACGCCGATCTGGCCCACATCGACAGCAGCTACTTTACCGCTCTTACCAAGGCGTTCCTTCGGGTCGCGCCCAGTGGAACCGTGGCCCAGCTCCACGGCTTCGAGGCGGGAAAACGCAAAAGCAGGCAGGTGGCCAATGCCGACGTGATCGTCAGTTCCGGCACGAACAATGCCACGGCCGAAGTTCGCAAGGCCGCGGCCTGTCTCGGGGCGAAGGCCGGCGCGAAGGTCCTGGTCTATCCCATAGGCGTGCGGGAGCTGGGAGCGACCACCAATACCATCGGCCGGCTCATGGCGGATGCGGGGAGCCGCCGCTTCATCCATCTGGAGTTGAGCGGCGATTTCAGGTCCGGCTTGAGAAAAAACGCATCACTGCGGGCAGTGATGAATCGTTGTCTTGAGGAGGCGCTCCGGTGATCCTGCGCCGCGTCATCATGATCATAGCTGCGGCATTGTTTTCTCCGGCGGCCGCCCTTTCCCTCGATGGAGTCCAGTCAAAGCTTCTTGAGGGCTACGGGCTCCCCCTGCGCTGGTACAATGTCGAGGGGGCTCCCGCCGTTTTGGAGGGGAGTGATCCTGTGCGCGATGACGATACTCCCCGGCACCTGCTGAAGCTGGAGCCGGGACAGCGGACAGCGGTCTGGCTTCCGGCATGGGAAATTCTGCGCATCGATTCCCACGACGGCCCCCTTGCCGCCGACGGCCTGGAAGTCTCCTTTTCCGCCGGGGGAGGACTCTTCCGCCATGACGCCGGAGTTCGCTCCGCTGACGGCAAATCGCTGGTGTTCTCCCCGTCATCCCCGGCGCCGCTCCTGGTACGCATCGAACGGCCGGCCCGGCACCGGAGCCCCCTTGCCGTCGCTCTTTACATCTCTTCCCGCGAGCCCCTGGGGGAGATAGCCCCCTACCGTCGGCTCATCCCCCTTCCCCTGGACCAGGTCCGGGTAGGCAGAGCGGGACAACCGGGGGACGAGCAGTTCTGGAGCGTGCCGGAGGACCGTGCCGTTTCGATACCAGTTGATGGGCCGGTCAGGGTTGCCCTGGATAACCACATGGTATATCCGGCGCAGGAATCCCGCCGCTCCTTCACCTACCGGGTTCAGGCGGCCCTGGACAATCAGGCGCCCCGGTTCCTCGAATTCGAGACCGGACCCGACATGGAGCCGTCACGCCATAATGGCGAAGACCCGCGCCATATCCTGGGACGGCGGCAGACCGGCTACCTGGACATCCCGGCGGGAGAGCACACCCTTACCCTGAAGGCGGCCGTCCCCCTCTTTGCCCGCCTTCTCGTCCAGGATCGGCCCGACTACCTTGTCCCCCAAAAGAATGCTCCCGTCCCTTCGGCCGACCGGGTGGAGGAGGGGAAATTTCCCCCGGCTTCCAGTATTGCCAGGGATAACCGGCGGCGGGACGGGGGAGCCGTCGGTACCGCACTCATGCGCGCGGCGGGCCGGCAGCGCCCCGATTATCCCGCAGTCCGTGAGCTTGCCGAAGAGTTTGCCGGTATGCACACATTCTACCGGGATCTCTATCCCGATACGGCCACCCCCTCGGCTTCGCCGGCGTTCCGCTGGTTCATTCCCTCCCGCCTGGCGGAGCCCGACTCCCATCCATCCGGCGTAATTGCAGGTGAACAGCACACGGCGGAGATGGTGCGGATGCTTGCCGGCGGCACCTTCCTCAACGCACCGGAGGGGAGCGGCGCGGCCTATAGCTACCGTCTTCCCCCCCGCTTCGCGCCGTCTCTGCTGCGGGTGGCTGTGCCGGCCGAGGCACTGAAGGAAGGGGCAGAGCTCTCCCTGCAGTTCGATGACGCTTCGCCCCAGCGGCTTATCCTGGAGCCTCCGCCGGTGCTCCCCGACGGCTCCGTCCCCGTTTCGCCTGCCGAAGCTGGGCTGCTCCTGCTGGCAGATAATCATCACTCTCCCGCCCCGGTGACCATGGGAGGAGCCTTTGCCGCTTCCAGACCGCCGGCCCCGCTGCTGGACGCGGCGGTGACGGAGCTTGTTCTTCCTCCTCAGGTCCGGACGGTCCGGATATGGAAGAACGGCGCTTCAAAGTCCGAGATTCCGGTTGCCGTCCAGTACCGCGCCTCCGGGCCGTACCGGCTTGCCGAGACGGAATTCCTGGCGGCGGAAAACGCCATTGGATACGACACCCAGTACCAGGCGCTGGTCAAGCTTCTGGCTTCGGATCCCCCCCTGGGAAACGGCTCAGCATCCTTTGCCCCCCTGAATGATGGGGGCGCCGTTGCCGGCAGGGATCTGGAGAGCGAGCGTTTCCCCCTGGCCCGGCTTATCCGCTCCCTGGAGCGGGCGTACACCGCGTCGGTCGCTCCTCCTGCGAAGGGGGTATCTATGGCTCCGTCGGGCTCGAAGGATGTGGAATTCCCTGCCAGGGCCGCGCGGCTGGCGGCCGGGGAGGGGGACTGGCTCACGGCTCTCGAATCGTGGAGCATCCCGGCACGGAGCGGCTCCGGTGCCATCCGCAGGGATGCGCTTTTCGGGCAGATTGACGCCCTTACCGGGCTGAACGAGGATTACCTGGCCGAGCACCGGCTCCGGGGGCTGTTCCTGTACGGCGACGATGAAGAAACCCGATCCCGGGCCATGACGGCCCTGGAGCAGAGGTATGCGGCCGCAAACGACATTGATGCGCTCCTTTCCCTCCAGGCCACGGCATTCCTCCTAAAACCGGAGCCTTCGCTGCTGCGCTCCCTTGGCGTGACCCTTCTGGAGGCCGGCGAACAGGAACTGGCGCTCCAGGCGTTGCTCGTGCTTCCCCCGCTGGAGCGCCCCCGCGGGGCCATGCTCCAGGCGGCGCTCCGTCTCGGTTGGTGGCAAAGTTTCGAAAAGGTCCTGGCGGAAGCCCCCGCCGCAGAAGAGCGGCCCCTCTGGCAAGGGCTGCGCGCCATGGGCGAAGGGCATTACGACGAGGCCCTGGAAGCCCTGCGTGTCGGCGGTGCCCCTGGGAATGCTTGGGCCCGGCATCTGGAAGAGGGGGTAAGGATCCGTGCCGCCCTCATGGATGCGGATCCGGTGTCGCGCCTCCTCGCCGTAGCCGGCTGGGAGCAGTGGCAGGCCACCCACCCCGGTCCCCGGGTATGGGAGCCCGAGACGGGAGCCGTTGCCGCCTGCGCCGGTGCGGTCACCCTGATCAACATCGCCAGGGATACCAGTTTCCCCGCCTTCCGGGCCACTGCGGCGCAACCGGCTCTCATTCGCCTCGCCGGTCCGGTGAAAATCCGGGTCGAAGCCCGACCGCTCCATTCCGCCGATTCCCGCACCCCTCTGGAAGGGTGGTTGCAGGTTCGGGACGGGGAACTGCTTTACGTCCAACCCATCACCAGAAATATGCCTGCCCAGGGGCTTGCCATTGTGGGAGACGACGGGCACGCTGCCGGCCTTGGTGTCGAACGGGAGATCGACCTGGGGCCGGGAATCCATGAACTCCAGGTGTCTGGGGGCTCGCTGGATCTTCTCGTCCGGGTACATGCTTTCCGCCCGGCAATTCCCAACCCGGCACTCCCACCGGTTACCCCGGATACCCTCGCCGCCGCCGTGGATGGCCTCTATGCACCGATCCCCGAACGGGACACCGGTTCTATCCCCCCGGGGGAACGTATCATCATGGTGCCCCGTGACGGCGGCGTTGCGCCGCACATTCTTCCTTTTACCCGGAGCGAGCTCCTTGCCGGCAGCGTGAGGAATGCCGTACCGCAAGCCCCGTTCCGCGCCGAAGCCCTGGCGAAGCTTGCTTCCCTCAGGCCTCCCAGGACCTCCGGTAACGACGAACAAGCGGCCCTCCTTGCGGGGAAAGGGGATATCTCTGGCCTGTTTGCCATGGCCGCGGAATCCGACAACCCGGATGCCGCGGGCCGTGCTGTTCAGCTCCTCTGGGTGGCGGAACAGGACCCTGATCACTACCTGCCGGCCCTCTCTGTGGCCCGGGTCCTGGCTGCCTCCCATGGGGGAGTACAGGGGCTCACACCACTCGTGGAACGGCTTTCGCGGCGCGGAAACTGGGTGCCGGTCACGGCCGTGGCATCGAGCGCGGGCCTTCGCTCCGTTGAGGTCACCGGGTGGCGCCCGGAGACCCCGGCGCTCCGCATCCGCCGGGCGCTCCTTCCTCCCGTGGCCGCCAACGAACAGATCTTGGCGGACATGGGGCAGATGGTGTTCACCATGGTCAACACGTCCGCCACCGTCGTGGAGCTGACCCTTGCTGCCGATGAACTGGCGTACCTTACTCCCCAACCCCTTGAGGTCTCGTATCAGCTGGACCGGGAGCCTTCCCGGCGACTGACGCTGCGGACCGGCGATCCCCCACACACGGTCACCCTCACGGTCCCGTCCGGTGAGCATGTGGTGCGGGTCGGCATCGAGGAGCGTTTTGCCGACCAGTTCCTTCGGGTGGGGTTGCGGGAGCGTCCGGCCCGGTCGTGGCGCGGAGCGGGAAGCTATACGCCGGTGGTGAACAGGATCGAGCGCCCCTATCACGTTGCCACGCAGAGGGAGCCGGTTCGTCTCAGGGTGGAGGGGCCCGCCGTCCTCCGGATAGATGAACTGCGCGACGGCATCACCACCATAAATTACCGCATGGTGGGAGCCGGGCTCCAGCAGGTGAAGATCGGGCCGGAACCGGGGAGGAGTGAGGGGCTCTACCGCTTCTTCACTCATGCGTCCGTGGCCGAGAAGCCCCTGATGCCGCCCCGTTACGTAGATATCCGGCAGGAACCGGTACCGCCGCCGGCAGTCACCGTTGCCTCCCCGCCCGAGCCTGCTGCCGTGCGGCTTAGCGATGCCTTTGTCCTGGGCCGCCAGGAGGATGGCACCTGGTCGGGCACTGTGGCCCTGGTGCGCCGCAAACCGGTTCAGGAAGGGATTGAGGAAGACAGCTCCCCTGAACAGTTCCTTGAGGGGGAGGCCACCTACCGCTATTTCAACGGCGAACGGACTTACTACGAAGCCGGCGCCCTCGCCCGCTCCAGGGAATACGGCGGGCCAACTATCGGAGTGCGGGCCGCGGTCAAGGGGCTCCCCCAGGCCCAGGCTCCATTTTCCTGGAACCTGACGGGCAATCTCTACCTGCAGCGTCCGGACCATGAACTCGGCGAATCGACGGAGTGGGCCGCTACTCTCCAGGGGGGCATCTCCCAGATGCGGGAACTGGATCCGAAGACCTGGCACCGCCCGGCCATTTCCCTCTTCGGGAGGGCTCTCAGCCTCTCGGATACCGACAAATACCTGCGGGAGGAAGTAGATCAGGATATCTTCACCCGTTACAAGGCCGATCACCGGCATGGGGTTTCCCTGTCCGAGTCCTTCATCCACCGCCCCTGGCTCGACACCCTCTGGCACGGAAGCCTGTCGCTGGCCACCAACGAGCTTGACGAGGTTCTTTTCCCCGACCATCTCTCCCTTTCCATGGGATGGAAACAGCTGCTGGGGGATTTCCAGGCGAATGCCTTTTATCGGCACTCTCTATATTTTCCCGACGACGACCGCTCCGGCACCATGGCCCGGAACAGCATCGGCGCGGAGTTCATCTATAACCGGTGGCTCGAAAATCTGGACCGGCTCGAACTGGGCGCCACCATGAACTGGCATTTCGAGACCAGCGATTTTACCGGGGCGCTCTCCCTCACCTGGCACTTCGACAACGGCAGGGGATTCCGTGATTTCTATCCCGGTGAGATCGAATTCAGGGACCTGCGGCAGCGGATGATCCCAACGTCGCGGAACAACGGATTGGCCTATGAACCCGAATAGCATCATTTCATACATTACGGAGGGAATGTCTCCGCTCCATCTGCGGCTGCGTTCTAAGCTGGTCGATGCGCTGGCTGCGGAGTTTCCTGCCTGGGGAGCCACAACCGGGGTATCCGAGCCATTGACCGTCGAGCAGGCCATTCATTTTCTCATGGCCTCCCTTGCCGGACAGCAGGCGCGTCTTTCGGCCCTGCGCGCCCTCAGGGACGATTTTAACGGCCGCTACAACCGGTCACACGATGAAAATGAGCAGCGTGAACACATCCTGGTTTTCTGCAGGGAGCTTGGCGCCTCCCAGCGCGAAGTGGAGGAGGATAGAAAGGCTCTGGACCGGTGGTTCGGCCACGATGGGCTCATGGACCGCTTTCGGAAGCGGTTTGCCGAGACTGAGCGGCAGATATGCTTAATTCTGGGCCGCCTCGGCGCCGTCGCCACCAGGGGGATTGTCGAGGCCGGCAGCGGTGAGGACCGGCTGTTCTGGCAGCGGATTGCCATCGAAAAGGAGGTCGTCCCGCTTCTGGTTCACGATGGGGATAACCGGGTCTGCGTGGCTGCTTTCAATTGCCTTGCAACCGTCATCAGGTGTCTGTCCCCCGAGGGGCGTAAGGAAAGCGTAAGCGGATCGACCCTCCAGTTCGTGTATCGCTGCGCCCTGGAATCCGGCCAGAATGTGTGGCTGCAGTCCGTGGCCCTGGACCTGCTGTCATGCCTCTCGCTCCCCTCCCTCGAAACCGCGCTCCGCAAGCGCCTTGGCGAGCCGTCTTCCCGGCCCGACGACATTTTTGTGCGCCGCCGGGCCGTGTCAATCCTTGGTGATGTGCTTTACGAGATCCCGTCGCTGGCGGACCTGCTGCCGGTGGTTATGGAGGACCCGAGCGATTACGTGCGCCAGGCAGTCGCTTCGGCCGTTCGCCACGATCCCGGTCTCCTGGAGTGCGTTGCCCTGCGGGACCCTTCGCCCAAGGTGCGGGCGGCGGCGGTTCTGGCCATCCTCCCCCTGAAGGGAGACTGCTCCTTTGCCCCTGGAGGCGCGGGGCTTCTTGACCGGGTTATGGCGGAGGATGATGACCCCTTTGTGCTGCGGGTCTGCCTCAAGGTGGCCGGTGATGGAATCGAGTTTCTGGCCGGACAGGGGGACGAGGCGGCGGTGAATGCCTGGCGCGAGGCACTGCTTCCCGGCATCGTCCGCCTCCACCAGCAGGCATTCCCCCTTTCGGTCCGGCGGTGGGCGGCCCAGGCAAAAGAGCGGCTCTGGTGTGTTGCGGATCCCGGCCGGAGGGCGCTCCGTGCCGGCCTTGCCCTGGAAATTGCCTCCATGGGCGAGGGGCGGTGGCGCACACTCCCCGCGGAGCTTACCGCTTCCCACGATGAAAGTACCGTGGCGCGGGTCGTGGCACTGCTCAGTCAGGAAGGGTTCGGCTGCGAACTGTCGCGCCGCGGCGGCCGCTATCGCATCGTAAAAGGGCATCGGTTCCGTTTCAGCTGGTGGCGGCTAATCCATGAACTGAGAACCCCAACCCCCGATAAGCGCCAGGCGTTCAGCCATACGGTGGGACGCCACTTTTCCGGTGCTATCCGCACCCCCTCGGCCATTATGGCGGAAGTTTCGCCCACAAAAGTCCCCGGAGAACCGCTGTTCATTGCGGAAGAGGGTGGATGGCGCCCCTACCTCCCCCTTCCCGACGAGCTCCTTTCGGCCCTGCAGGGAGGGCTGCCGCGAGGGGGGGCGCAGATTTTCACCAGTGAAGGGATTACGGAAATTATTCCCCCCCGCTCTCTGGTGCAACGTCTGCATGCGGCTCTGACGCTCACGCTCCGCTTTGCACGCTATGCGCGGCTTCGCAACTGGCATTCGGACGGGCTGACTCCCCCCAATGAATATCTGGACGCCATGGCCCGGCTCGGTTTTACCGTCCGGTTCTCCCCGCATGCCGATGGCAATGAGCCTGCCGACCAGACGGTGAGTCGCTTCTTTCCCCTGGCAATCCCGTTCATCGACCCGGATCTGGTGGCCAGGGCAACGGATTATTTCCTCTCCGTCTATGAGAACTCCCTGGAGGACCTGGGGATTTTCGCACTGATACTCCTGGCCCTCTTCCTCGGCGAGAGACTGCTGCTGACCCGGACTTCCCGCCGGGCCCGCCGGAATATTCCGCTGGTGATCGGCGGCTGGGGTACCCGCGGCAAATCGGGAACGGAACGGCTCAAGGCAGCCCTTTTCACCGCCAACGGCTTCGGGGTGGTCAGCAAGACCACCGGCTGCGAGGCGATGATTCTCCATGCCTTCCCCTTCGATAACCTGCGAGAGATGTTCATCTTCCGCCCCTACGACAAGGCCACCATCTGGGAGCAGCACAACGTGATGGACCTGGCGGAGCGGCTGGACACCGAGGTTCTGCTCTGGGAGTGCATGGGGCTTAACCCCACTTATGTGAACATCCTCCAGCAGTGCTGGATGCGCGACGACATCGCCACCATCACCAACACCTTCCCGGACCACGAAGACATCCAGGGACCGGCCGGCATTAACATCCCCCGGGTGATGACGGAATTCATCCCGAAGAAGTCCACGCTCATCACCAGCGAGGAGCAGATGCTTCCCATCCTGGATGAGGCTGCCCGCAGGGCCGGCACCGGCATCACCTCCGTTGGCTGGCTGGAGGCGGGGCTCCTGTCCCGTGATGTGCTCCAGCGTTTCCCCTACGAGGAGCACCCCTACAACGTGGCGTTGGTGCTTTCCCTGGCTGACCGGCTCGGTTTCGACCGGGACTTCGCCCTTAAGGAGATGGCGGAACGGGTGGTCCCGGACATCGGCGTGCTCAAGGCTTACCCGCTGGCGAAGCTGCGCACCCGCCGCCTCCAGTTCATCAACGGCATGTCCGCCAACGACCGCTACGGCTGTCTCGAAAACTGGCGACGCATGGAGCTTGATCTCATGCACCCCGACGACGAGCCGGGAACCTGGGTGACCACCGTGGTCAACAACCGGGCCGACCGCGTGGCCCGGTCCAAAGTCTTTGCCCAGATACTGGTGGATGACATCAGCGCCGACCGTCATTTTCTGATCGGCACCAACCTCCATGGCCTCATGGGGTACCTGGACCGGGCACTGGATGAGCATCTTGCCGGCCTGAGCCTCTGGCCCGATACGGGAGGCGCTGCCGCACCGACGCCGCTTGACATTCTGAATGATACGGCCCGACGGCAACGTGTCCCCACCAGCCATGGGCACCTGGCGGCGCGGCTCGTTGCCATGCTTGGCGGGGAAATGGCCGAAAGCGGACGCTCGGCCTCATCGCTTGCAGAAACCGACTCTGCCGCCCTCCGTGAACATCTCGTGGGTATCGGCTTCCAGTACACGGAGCATGTCGTTCATCATTTTGAGCGGGATCGTAGAGGATTCGATGAATACCGTAGCCTTGCCGAGCGCCTTGAGGGGGCCGGGGAGGGTGAGCGCCAGGCCCTGGACCGGGAGTTCCGGGAGCTGGCAAGGAAATGGTTCAAGGAGAGGATCGTGGTGATCGAAGACCACCACGCTACCGGCGAGCAGCTTATCAACCGCATCTGTGATGAGACCCCGCCCCATTTCACCAACCGGATCATGGGGCTCCAGAACATCAAGGGGACTGGCCTCGACTTCGTCTACCGCTGGCAGGCCTGGGACTACTGCCACACTGCCTGCGGTGAACTCGCAAGCGAGAACCCGGCCCGGGTTTCGCGGGCTCTGGCCGATCTGGCTGCATTCCAGGGATTCGGCTTCCTCTGTGAGGAGCATGTCCGCGAAACCGTGGCTGCCATGCGTCACCTGCCCGTTGCCCAGAGCGAGCAGTTCCAGGCTGAAATTTCGATTATCATCTCCAATCTGGATGTCGCCATGGGGGAGATTGCTGCCGGCTTGAACGCAACGCGAAAGCGCAACCTGATGACCAGAATCATTGATGTTGTGGAAGCATTTCTCGATGCCGGCGACTCCATCCGGCGCCGCAAGACCGCCGACCGCATATATCGTGATCTGGTCAACGAGAGGATAAGCCGCCAGCGTGCCGCCATCGAATTGCAGTCCCTGATCCGGCGCCAGAAGGGGGGGTGGCTGGGCGACCAACTTCTGCGGCTCAAGCAGTACCTGAAAAGGGCTGACCGGTAGGATAAAACAAGAGGCCGTCTCCCGCTCAGGGGGACGGCCTCATTCGTTCCAGGGTCTCATTCATGTTCTCCTTCCGCGTATCGGCTTCACCGCTTCGCGGAATTCCCTGTCAGTTGTTTTTTACCTCAGCCTTGTGGCCAAAGCTTTCGTGTACCCCTTTGGCCGCGCCGACCATGGTGAGGATTGCAGGAACCATCTGGGCCACGATGATCAGGGCGCAGAAGCCGAGGAAAATCCACACGAACACTCCGCTGTTGTCTTCCCGTGCTCCCGATGCCGCCAGAGCCGATGTTACGCTTCCCATTACCATTGCCAGTGTGTTTACCAAAGTTCTCGCTCTCATGACAGACTCCTTTCCGGTTTCTTTTATCTTGCCGGTCTCTGACCGGGTTGTTCCCTGAGGTTTAGCGGGCGCTCGCTCCTGCTTCCGCTTTTTTCGAGAAGAGCCCCTTTACCATGGAGCCGAGCAGCATGACTGCCGGGACAGCCTGGAAGGCGATGATTGCTGCACCGAAGGCCAGGAACAGGGGGGCGAGGAACCCGCCTTCGTCGGCGGCTGCGCCGCTGGCGGCAAGGGCTGAAGAAGCGGAGGCTATCGTTACGATCAGTGCATTGGCTATGGCTTTCATGGCATCCTCCTTTTTTTCCGGTGGTAACCGGTTGTGTTTGATTTTGTAGTTGCACCGGCTGTGCCACTTGCATGAAAAATAATTATTAATTTTGTAACAGTCCGTAAATACTGAGTTGTTTGGTTGATATTTTTTAAGCTTTAAAGTTGTGAGGGATGAAAATCGGGGAAATTGTATAGAGAGGCCATACAGACAAGGGAAGGTTAGTTTTGTCTCACAGACATGGTTTTTTGCAACATGTCGATATTATTGGGGATAATGGTGGCGCTAGAGGTGCCTGAAAAAAAGATACGTCTTTATATGGAAAGTATAAATTTATTATCTGGTGTGGTTGAAACGCCTGAATCGATGCCAGAGCATGTTTTGGGACATGGAAGTACCAACTGGTTCTTGTGCGAAAAAAAGCAACATATTTAAGGGGTTTAGTGAGCTGGTGTTAATTATTTCGTATAAATCTGTGGGGCTGTAGTTTTCGGTGGGATTAGTCCTGGAGAGTGGTTATACGTTTCGTGGTATTGATGAAATATACAGCGGATAGTTCCCCCCGGATTGACCAAAGGCTTATGCGTCACTCCGGGGGATCGAGGCTCCAGCGTCATCGTCGGTTTTTCCCGGCTCCTCAAGGCTGATCCGGCCGATTTTACCTGCGCGAAGCTCCCGGAGAAACGATTCGGCGGCACGATGCAGGTCGACCACACCTCCAGGTGCCATGCAGCCGAGGCAGCGTCCGATTGCCTCGATAAGCGCGGTAGAGTTGCCGGGGAGTTCAGTGAGCTTGTAACGCTCCAGCAGCAGTCCAGGGTAGCGTTTCATCATGAAGTCGGCGGCGAAGAGCCCCACGACGGTGTAATCAAGGGCGTTGGCCCCGATGGCGCCGCTGGCCGCCAGGCGATAGGCCGCAACCTGGTCGCTCATGTCGGGCCAGAGAAGCCCCGGCGTATCGGAGATGGTGACCCCGTTCCGCAGATCGATCAACTGGGATGATGTGGTTATGGCGGGTTTGTCGCCGACCTTGGCCACGCATTTGCCCGCCAGGGTGTTGATGAGGGTGGACTTGCCGACGTTTGGAATGCCGACCACCATGACGCGCACCGGCAGGCCGGGTCTGCCGCGGTTGGGCGCGAGACGCTGGCAGAGCTTGATAAGCTGCTTCACTTCGCTGTGCTGCTTCGCCGACAACGGGAGCGCGCGCACTCCGGATTCCGTTTCGAAATTGCGGACCCAAGCCTTGGTCACGTCGGGGTCCGCGAGTTCCTTTTTGTTCAGCACTTTTATGCATGGCTTGTTGCGGCGCATCTCAGTCAGTTGGTGATTAGAACTGGAGGCGGGCAGGCGCGCATCAAGAACCTCAATGACCACATCGATCTTCCGAATTGTCTCCGACATCTGTTCCTGGGCTTTGCCCATGTGACCGGGGTACCACTTGATCGTCATATCCGTTATCTTTCCACTTCAAATAGTCATGGCGATTTGCGCCTTGGGCTACATTAACACACCTTTCCCGAACAAAGCTATCATCCGTGTACGTGACGCTGTATGGCGGATGACCGCCGCGCGCAGCCGTTGACCGGAGTCTATCCTAAAGGATGAATATGATAGCCGCCTGGCGGAGTGGGTTTGAAGTGGATATCACTGTAACTTTCCTTTCTCAGGGGACAGGCGCAAAGCCGGTGAAGACGTAGTCGTTCCCCTTCACGGGCGTGTGGCAGCCGAAACATTCCTGCACGAAGGCGGGGTCTTTGCCGTAGGGCTTGAGGCTGTCACCCACGAAGCGGGCAAAGCCCCATCCGCCCGTTGCCCCGTATTTCTTGGCATCCTTCACCATGAACTCAACCTGTACGAACTTGCCGGGGACGGTGGCCACGGGGAATTTAGGGTGCTTTTCCGCGGTCCATGCCACCTTTGCCAGCACAGTACCGTCGGGGAATGGGCGCGTCCCGTCCCTGGCGGCTTTCATGGCGATGTCGTTTCCGAAAATAACCCGGATATGTCCCTTGTCCTCCCGGTACGAGGGGGCGATCGCCTGCCAGTTCCGGTATCCCTCCATGATGGGGATGCCGTTGGGGGCCACGGGACGTTCTCCGCCTCCGGCGACGACCGGCAACAGCGCTATGATGAAGGCTCCGATTATGGCTTTCATAAGTACCTTCCTTTGTTGGCAGGCTTCACATGAGGTGCTGGTATTCTTAGGTGCCGCCTGGGTTGAAATGACGGAGGTTTAGAAACGTCAGAACTTCGCAGAATTTCGGCAGGATCGGCGGAAGGAGGAGGTCAAGCGGCGCCATCCCTGGCGCAGAGCGCTCATCCGTGAGACTTCTTGATAGTTGAGTGTGGTTTAGGTCTATTTATGACCCAAAAAGTATAGCGGCCGGAGTTTTGTGCGCAAGTGGCCAGGGTAAATAATTTTAGTCTGTTAGGAAGTGGTGACGTGCTGGTGACGATAGAATGCATTTACTTCCAGGATGCACAAGCGTGCGCTAGGCTTCGTCGGCCGGTTCCCGGGGGGCTGTTGTCTGCGAGTCCGTCATGCGCCGTTTATGCTTTTTGAGGTTGTCACCCAGAAGCCCAACTATCTCCGTAGCGGCGTTGAGGATATGCTCGGTCCCAAGGCCGACCCTGGTCATCTCACGATAAAAGGTTTTTGCCGCGACCCTCGCCAGCCGTGCCGGGTCCTGGTAGAATTCAGTCACCTTGCTTGCAACCAGGGTCTTTGTCTCCCGGGAGATGGCCATCTGGGCAAAGCGGGAACGGAGCACGTTCTGGAGCTGGACCACCTGTATGGATTTGCCCACCAGGAGTGCCACGAAGGTGGCAAGGGCCAGATCGTCATCGGAGAAGCAACGGTTGTCCCGGGGGTTTGTCAGGTTGATTACCCCGACAACCTTGGTGCCGATGAGTACTGGTACCGAGATGAAGCATTTGCTGGCCCCTTCCGGGGCTCGGGCCAGGGGGAGGTAGGGGGAGCGGGTGATGTCCTCCACCAGGAGCGCCTGCCCAGTGGCTGCCACCCGCCCGGCGATGCCGTCGTTCACCTTGACCGCCTCCTGGAAAGCATTTTCGGGGAGGTGCCCGGTCTTGGCGAAGACCCGCAGGCGAAAATCCCCCGGTTTTTCCCCCTCCCGAAAGAGCATGATGGAGCAGTTCTCCACGTTTACGATGTTCGCCGCCATGGCGGCGAAGTCGTTGAGGCTCTCGTCGAGGTCCTCTTGCTGTTCGAGGAATGTGGACATCCCCACAAGTTTCATAAAAAAATTGGAATCGGTCTGCATGGCGGCATCTCACTTTCGTGGGGAATATGTCAGCTAACGGCGCTCCAGCAGTTTTTCCGGAGCGGGGCAGCCGCCGGTCAGGCGGTTACCGCCACATCGAGGCTCCCTTCCCAGTAACCGTGGAGGTTGCAACGTTCGAAAGCCAGGAGGGTTATCTTCCCGGCGGGGGCTGCTTCCTTGGGGACCACTACGGTAAAGGTTACCTTCGGATTCAGGAAGCCGCGGGGCTGGAAGTCCACCCGACCGGCAGGCTCGTTCCCCACGTTCAGCTCGATATACTCGATCCAGTGGGTCGGCCCCATGGGGTGAACCACATCACCTACCGTAACCTCCACCGTGAACGGTTCGCCCGCCTTCACCGAGGGGGGCGCCTTGATGACCGGAACGTGTTTCTGTTCCAGTGGGCTCTTCTTTGCGGGATCCTTGGCCCGGTTGATGGCGGCGAAGAGGCTCTGGTCCGCTTTGACTGGAAAGTACTTCTCGGCGGCGGCCGCTTCGCGGACAACCGTTGCAGCCAAGGTTCCCAGTGCCGCTGTCTTCAAAAAGGTCCTCCTGTCCATGATTCCTCCTGTCGTCCGTGCATGATGGCGGTTTGAGTGAGCATTTGAAAGTTTAAATGCTGGCATCTCATTGTCAATGAAGTCTACAATGGCAAGAAGGGCGGCACCGGTTTCAAGTTTGTTGTGTCAACCCCGGCGGTTTCCGGACGTTATAAAATATAAATTGAGCAGAGCAAGGAGGAGCGGCTGGACTCCAATGAAATGCTAAACCTTTTCCTGGCCGGAGTTGAGCGGAGAGCCTTCCGCATGGCGCGGCTGGCCACCTCGGACGATGACGAGGCCCTAGACCTGGTGCAGGATGCCATGCTTGCGTTCGTCAGCCGCTATGCCGGCAAGCCGGATGGGGAGTGGGCGCCGCTGTTCCATCGGACCCTCCAGAACCGCATCGTTGACTGGCACCGTCATTCGAGCGTCAGAAACCGGTTCCGGGTCTGGTTTGGCGGCAGGGAAGAGAATGACAATGGCAGTGATCCGCTGGAAAACGTTGCTGACCAAAGCTCTCCCGATCCTGTGGCGAGCTTGCAGCGCCGCCAGCTGGGGACTGCCATCGAGTCTGCGGTTAGCAGGCTTCCCCTGCGCCAGCGGCAGGCTTTTCTCCTGAGGGCGTGGGAAGGGCTCGATACGGCTCAGACGGCTTTCGCCATGGGATGTTCGGAGGGCAGCGTGAAGACCCATTATTCGCGAGCGGTTCATACGTTGCGCGATCTTCTTGAGGAGTTTGCATCATGAAACCTGAAAAAAGTGACGAGCGTATTGCGGAATTGGTTAAAAGTCACCTTGACGCAGGCGTGGATGCCATCGATGAGCTGACGGCAGCGAAACTCCGGGCTATTCGGCTGAACGCCGTCGAGGCGGCAGGAGAGAACCGGGGATGGTTCCGTTTCCCGCGGTGGGCTGCGGTGGGCGGGTTGGCCACGGCTGTCGCGGCGGTCCTGGCCGTGAGCCTCTGGATGAGCGGGAAACCCGTGGAAAGCACTGTTGCCACGGCCGATGACATCGAAGTTGTCGCGGCTCAGGAGCAAATGCAGTTTTATGAGGATATTGAGTTCTACCGCTGGCTGGCGGCCCAGGAAAACGACGGCTAGCGGGCATGGGAGAGGTGTGGGTGATGAGAAAGAATTTTGCAGCGGTTATGGCCGCAGTGATCGTAATTGCGGCCCTCCTGGCCGGGAGAGAAGCGGTTGCCGCGCCCTGGGAGCGGCTTACCCCCGAGGAGCGCCAGGTGTTGAAGCCTTTCGCGGAGCAGTGGCAATCCCTTCCTCCGGAGCGCCAGGAAAGGCTGCGCCGTGGGGCGGAGCGGTGGCGGGCCATGACGCCCGAGGAGCGGGACGCTGCCCGTGAAAAGTCACGTCACTGGCGGGAAATGCCTCGGGAACAGAGGGAGCGGATCAGGCACCGCGCCGAGGAGTTCGGCAAACTTCCGCCGGCAGAGCAGGAGAGGATCCGCCAGAAGTACCGCTGGTTCAAGGAGCTCCCCCCTGAGGAGCGCCAGATGCTTCGTGAGAAATGGCGGGGGACGAGCCGTGAAGAGCGTCGCGAGCTAAGGGACCGTTACCGGGCCATGACTCCTGAACAGAGACGGGATTATCTGGAAAATAGATGAATAACAAGGACCCCCGGCACAGAGTTGCCGGGGGTTTTTTGTCTTTTTTCCTGCTGCGCGCCGGATTGTCCGTTGTGGGTAAAGCACGCTGCTCCGTTTGACAAACCGTACCGGTGAGCTACATTGTGATGTGCTAACCCTGCTGAAAAACTGATATTGCAGAATTAATCCTCTTTGGTGGGAAATGGAGGTGACCAGTGGTGTTGAACCATGGAGGGGCAGGGAAGACTCTCTTAAAGGAGGACCAGGGATGGTTACCAGGCACAGCATTATCGGAGCGGCGGCGCTCCTGTTACTGGCGGCGGGTGCCGTCGGGGCAGCGGGGCTGACCGATAAGGAGCAACTTGGCAAGGACATCTTTTTCGACAGCAACCTCTCTCTGAACAAGAACCAGTCTTGCGCTGCCTGTCATGCCCCCGAGGTGGGGTGGACCGGACCCAGTGACAGTTTTAACGCCCACGGTGCTGTGTACGAAGGTTCGATTGCCGGGCGGTTCGGCAACCGCAAGCCACCCTCATCGGCCTATGCCACCACTGCACCCATATTCAAGTACGTTCGCCAGGGAGGCGGCATGTTCGTTGGGGGTAATTTCTGGGACGGTCGGGCCACCGGCGAGAAGCTCGGGAACCCAGCGGCCGACCAGGCCCAGGGGCCGTTCCTGAATCCCCTGGA
>MTLE01000358.1_pt1 | contig 26758 bp, 25 predicted proteins | sample 1982461 | NCBI WGS metagenome assembly MTLE01 (sample SAMN05712605, study PRJNA340218) | biofilm metagenome | isolation source: sample SPL anode biofilm adapted to -200 mV | place: USA | collected 2012-02-03
CACACCTTCTTCAAACTTCAGATTTTCGCTGCCGCCCATATCGTAACGTTGCCAGTTACGTGCACGGTTCGAACCTTCGCCCCAGTATTCTTTCATGTAATTTCCGTTTACCATCAGTTTACGGGTAGGACTTTCGTCAAAGCGGGCAAAATAACGTCCCATCATTATAAAGTCGGCTCCCATTGCCATTGCCAGCACCATGTGGTAATCCTGTACAATACCGCCGTCAGAACAAATTGGCACGTAAACTCCTGTTTTTTGAAAATATTCATCGCGGGCCTGAGCAACTTCAATAAGGGCGGTAGCCTGACCGCGGCCTATTCCTTTTTGCTCGCGGGTAATACAAATTGAACCTCCGCCAACGCCCACTTTTACAAAATCGGCTCCGGCTTCGGCCAGATAAAGGAAACCGTCTCTGTCAACCACATTTCCAGCTCCGACTTTTACATTTTCGCCAAACGAGGTTTTTATATATTCAATGGTTTCTTTTTGATAAACAGAAAAACCATCGGAAGAGTCGATACACATTACATCCACGCCGGCTTCAAGCAATGCCGGAACACGTTCTTTGTAATCCCGTGTATTAATACCAGCGCCTACCAACAATTTCATGTTGTCGTCCGAAAGTTCGTTGGGGTTGGCTTTGTGGTTTTCGTAATCCTTGCGGAAAACAAAAAATTTCAGATTCTGATCTTTGTCAATAATGGGCAGACAATTTAATTTATGCTCCCAGATAATATCGTTGGCATCGCCAATGGATATTCCGAATTCTCCCGTTACCAGTTTTTCAAACGGAGTCATAAATTCTTTTACCTTTTTGTCCGGATTGTCACGGGTGATTCTGTAATCGCGCCCTGTTACAATACCGAGTAATTTGCCCTGCGATGTTCCATCTTCGGTAATTCCGATTGTTCCGTGTCCCGATCGTTCTTTCAGGGCAACGACATCACGTAAAGTGTGTTCCGGAGTCAGATTAGCATTACTTATAACAAAGCCGGCTTTGTAGGTTTTTACTTTGAATACCATATCCGCTTGCGTTTCAATTCCCTGTGAACCGTAAATAAAAGACAAGCCACCGTTTCGTGCAAGTGCGATAGCCATTTTATGGTCCGAAACAGACTGCATAATAGCCGATACAAACGGTACGTTTAATGAGATAGGAGCATTTTCTCCTTTTTTGAATTTTACAAGCGGGGTTTTGAGCGAAATATTTGAAGGGTTACATTCCTTGGTTGTTAATCCCGGAATCAATAAATATTCACTGAAAGTTCTGGATATGTCGTTTAAAATTTGTGCCATGATGAGGTTGAATAAAAGTTTTGCAAAGATAGCCAAAATTCATTTACAAGTCAAATATTTTTCAAATTCGTGAATTCATATATTTGAATTACAACAACATTATTTTGCATATTTCGTGTTAATGTAAGGAGTTAATCCTATGTTCAGTAAGCTTCGATTAATAATTACTAAAAATCAGGATATATTTTTTAATTTTAGATTTTAAATTATAACTTTGCGAAGCTTTTTTTAAGTAAGAATACAGCAAAATTAGTAAATAACATGATTCTCCTGACTAACTCAGCAGAGTAAAGTACAAGTTTTATATAACATTTAAAATAATTTATGAAATCACCAGTAATTACTTTAGTTACTTTTATTGCCTTATCATGCAGTTTATTCGCGCAAACTACTGATCCTGTGCTGATGACTATAAATGGCAAACCGGTTTTGAAGTCGGAATTTGAATATATTTACAATAAGAATAATTCCAATAATTCATTGGACAAGAAAACATTGGACGAATATGTAGATTTGTTCATAAATTTCAAACTTAAAGTAGAAGAAGCAAAAGCACAGGGAATTGACACCACTGCTTCGTTTAAAAATGAACTTGCAGGTTATCGCTCTCAGCTGACAAAACCTTATCTGACTGATCAGACTGTTGATGAACAGGTACTTAAAGAAGCTTATGACCGAATGAAAGAAGATGTGGATGTGAGCCACATTTTAATTCGTATACCTCAGAATGCCACACCCGCCGATACATTGAAAGCGTGGAACGAAATAAATGATATTGCCAAACGATTGAAAAAAGAAGATTTTGGAAAAGTAGCCAAAGAAGTTTCTCAGGATCAGTCCGCCGAACAAAATCTGGGTCATATTGGATGGATTTCAGCATTTCGCACGGTATATCCATTTGAAACTATGGCATACAATACACCTGTCGGATCTGTTTCAAAACCTGTGCGCTCAGCGTTTGGTTATCACATTATAAAAGTGAACGGACGCAGAAATTCGCAGGGTGAAGTTCTGGTGGCACATATCATGCGGTTTACCTCTCAGGGCGATGATGCCGGCAACAAAAAGGCGAAAGAAATGATTGATTCGCTTTACCAGCGTGTAAAAGCAGGTGACGATTTTGGCGAACTGGCAAAAAAATATTCAATGGATAAAGGTTCAGCCGTGAAAAACGGAGAATTGCCCTGGTTTGGAACCGGTCGTATGGTTCCCGAATTTGAAACTGCCGCTTTTGCTCTGAAAAACGTTGGTGATGTATCAGCGCCTGTACAGTCAGCTTACGGATGGCACATTATTAAATTGCTCGATAAAAAAGGTCTCGAATCTTATGAGACAATTAAAGCTGACTTGGAACGTAAGGTAAAACGTGATGAAAGAGGTAACCGCGGACAGGAAGCATTCCTTCAGAAATTGCGTGGGGAATATAATTTTCAGGTGGATAATGCCAACTTACAGGATTTTGTAAAATTGTTGAATAACAAAACACTGGCTGATTCTACTTATAAAGCGGATATATCAAAATTAAACAAGCCACTTTTCAGTTTCGCAGGCAATAATTTTACTCAGACAGATTTTGCCGATTATCTGAAGAAAAGTTCGGGCACCGATAAAAGCATTCCTTCAGAAATAATCGATGGAAAATTCAATGCTTTTGCAAACAGCAAATTGCTGTTGTACGAAGATTCTCAACTGGAGAAAAAATATGCTGATTTCCGTAACTTAATGCAGGAATATCACGATGGAATTTTATTGTTCGAAGTAAGCAACCGCGAAGTTTGGGAAAAAGCGTCGAAAGATACTGCCGGTCTCGACAATTATTTTAAAGAACATAAGGCCGATTATACATGGGAAAAACCTCATTACAAAGGAAAAGTTATTTTGTGTAAAGACAAACAGACATACAAAATTGCGAAATCTATTGTGGGCAAATCCAATATTGATTCTATCGATAAATATCTGACAAAACGATTGAATGACAGTATTCAGTATGTGAGAATTGAAAAGGGATTATTTGTTCAGGGAGATAACAAAGCTGTTGATAAATACGAATTTAAAACAAAAGATAAGTTTGTTCCGACAAAAGAATATCCTTATGTCTTTGTAGTGGGCAAGATGCTGAAGAAAATTCCTGAAGATTATACCGATGTTCGCGGATTGGTAACGGCCGACTACCAGGAATATCTTGAAAAAGAATGGATAAAAGCTTTAAGAGACAAATATCCTGTAAAAGTTGACCAAAATGTTTTGAAATCGGTTAAGAAAAACTAATTAATAATTAACGCAAAAATAAAAGTTCTACCTTTGGCTTTTATTTTTGCGTTTCTTAGCTTCGAAACCTCATTTTGCTCGATGAATAAATTATCTGCATTATACATACTCGTTTTTTCTCTTTCTCTTTTCACATCGTGCAAACATGCAAAACCCGATGAGACACGTAAACCTTTGCTTGAAGTGGAAGGAAAATTTTTGTACGAAGATGATATTCAGCATGTGATTCCGCCCAACGTAAATAAAAAAGACAGTGCGGAAATTGCCGATAGTTATATTCGCAAATGGGTGACCGATGTGTTGATGTATGAAAATGCAAAGCGGAATATTACCAATCAGGATGAAATTGATGAACTGGTGGAAAATTACAGACGGTCGCTGACCATCCATCAATATCAGCAAAAAATGATTGAGCAGCGGGTTCCGAAAGAAGCTACTGATGAGGAAATGAAAGCGTTTTACGATCAGTACAGCAATGAATTAATTCTGGACGAGAGTATTATCAAAGGGTTGCTGCTTATTGTGCCTCAAAATGCTCCACGCATGAGCAGTGTAAGAAGCTGGGTTCAGTCCGGAAATACCAAGTCGCTTGAAAGTATTGATAAATATAGTTTGCAAAATGCCATAAGCTATGATTATTTCGGAGATAAATGGGTTTCATTTTCAGAAATTCTGAAGAGAATGCCACTTCAGATTCAGGATCCGTCCACGTTTTTGGCCAATAATCATTTTGTCGAAATATCAGATAGCACACAACATTATTTTCTTCGGATAGAAGACCACAAAAACAGCGGTCAGGTTGAGCCTTATGATATGGCAAAAGATAAAATTGCAAATATCTTATTGAACAAACGAAAAACAGATTTTATTACAGATTTTGAGAAAGAACTCTATAAAGATGCCGTTGATAACGAAACTGTTACATTCTTCAAAAAGTAATTCTGTAAGTTTATTAAATTCATATTGAACCGAAATTTATTTTCTCATTGTCAATTAATTTTTATGAAAAAAATAATTCTTTCTTTTCTCTTACTTTTAAGTGTTGCTCCATTTAAACTATGGGCTCAAAAACAGGACAATATTATTGATGAAGTAATATGGGTTGTTGGCGATGAGTCGATTTTACGTTCTGAAGTTGAACAGGAACGACTACGGGCTCAGTATGAAGGAACTCCAATCCCCGGAGATCCTGACTGCGTTATTCCCGAACAACTTGCTATACAGAAATTGTATTTGCATCAGGCAGCACTCGACAGTATTACCGTGAGCGAAACTTCGGTTATGAATCAGGTTGAAAACCGTATCAACTACTTCATTTCTCAGATTGGTTCCAAAGAAAAAATGGAAGAATATTTTCGTAAAAACACCACCGAATTGCGCGAAGAATTGCGTGAAATGGTTCGTAACCAAATGATTATACAGCAAATGCAGGAAAAACTGGTGGCTGATGTAAAATCAACACCTGCCGAAGTACGTCGTTTTTACAACCAAATGCCTGCGGATAGTATTCCCACCGTTCCGGCTGAGGTGGAATTACAGATTGTAAGTTTTGAGCCGCCGGTGTCAATAGCGGAAATTAACAGAATAAAAGATCGTTTACGTGATTTTTCGGAACGCATAAACAACGGAACTGCTGATTTCTCGGTTCTAGCACGCTTATATTCCGAAGATACCGAAAGTGCTAAACGTGGAGGTGAGCTTGGATTTATGGGCCGTGGGCAATTGGTTCCTGAATTTGCAGCGGTGGCATTTAATCTTACCGATCCTAAAAAAGTGTCACGTATTGTACAAACCGAGTTCGGATATCACATTATTCAATTGATTGAGAAAAGAGGAGACAGGGTAAACTGCCGTCACATCCTTTTAAAACCGCGTGTTTCGATCGATGAAAAAGAAAAAGCGTTTCATGCGCTTGATTCAATCTCTAACCTGATCCGTGAAAACAAAATGACTTTCGAACAGGCAGTTATGAATTTCTCTCAGGACAAAAATACGGCTATGAATGCCGGTTTGATGTTAAATGAAAAAACCGGAACTTCTAAGTTTGAATATCAGGATTTACCGCCTGAAGTGGCAAAAGTGGTTTACGGGATGAATGTGGGCGAAATTTCAAAACCTTTTACAATGATAAATCAGGCAAGCAATAAGGAAGTTGTGGCTGTGGTGAAGGTTAAGTCCAAAGTGGATAACCACAAGGCGAACCTGACAGATGATTATCAGATGCTGAAAAATTACTATGAAAATGAGCAAAAACAGGAATTGCTTAAGAACTGGATTATCAAAAAACAAAAGGAAACATACATCAGTATAGATCCTGCGTGGAGAAATTGCAAATTTCAGTATCCGGGTTGGATAAAAAATTAATTGTCGCACTTTTTTAAAAACTGTGAGGTAGTAACTACTTTCATGAACTTACTGAAAAAAATATTTTTCAACGAAAAATTTACTAACAGGCACATCGTATTATTCGGTGTGCTGTGTTTGTTTTTGATAAATGCTCAGGCGCAAAATCGTCCAAAGGAATTGAGGAAACAGGTGCTCGAAAGCCAGAAACCCAAACCCAAACCAGCCGTTTCGCCAAAAAGTATTTTGACCAATAACAATGTGAAAGATAATAAAGTGGACAAGCCATTGGCTCCGATTGTGAATCCGCTTAATAACAGGAGTGCTACATTAATTTATCTTGAAAATTCATTGACACTCTCTTTTGATAAGGCTATGAACCCTGACGTTCAGGTATTAAGGGGAGATGTAAGATTCCGTCACGACAATGCACTTTTATACTGCGACAGCGCCTATTTTTATGAACAGGCCAACTCTCTGGATGCATTCGGAAATGTACGGATTGTGCAGGGAGATACACTGTTTGTTTATGGAGATTATCTGTATTACGATGGTAATATAAAACTGGCCCGGTTGCGCCATAATGTGAAAATGGTAAACCGTAAAACGACTTTAACAACCGACAGTCTGAATTATGATCGTGCAGCTAATTTGGCATATTATTATACGGGCGGAAAAATTGTGGATGAGTTAAATACACTGACATCGGTTTGGGGACAGTATTCTCCGAATACGGATGAAGCTCTTTTTAAAAACAAAGTCCATTTACTGAATAAGAATTTTACACTTGATTCCGACACGTTAAAATACAATACAAAAACGAATATTGCCAACATTGTAGGTCCCACTCATATTCTGTATAAAGAAAAAACGGACATATACAGTAACCGTGGCTGGTACAATACTTCCACCGAACAATCCATGTTGCTGGACAGGTCGATTGTGAAGAATAAAGAAGGGAAAACACTGGTGGGCGACACGGTTTTCTACGATAAAAAGAAAAATTACGGAGAAGGTTTCAGAAAAGTTGTGCTGACCGATTCGGTACAAAAAGCAACCTTGTACGGCGACTACATTTATTACAACGATGATAAGAAAAATGGTATGGCAACTGATTCAGCCCTGCTTGTCGACTGGTCGGGGAAAGATACGATGTATGTTCATGCCGACACGCTTTTCACGTCGAAAGATTCGGTTTATGACGTGGCAAAGGGTTACTATCATGTGAGGATATTCAGAAACGATGTTCAGGGATTGTGTGATTCATTGATGTACACGGCCCGGGATTCAGTGATGAACATGTACGGCGAACCGGTGTTGTGGGCGGAAGAAAATCAGCTTTCGGGTGAATTTATTCAGGCGTTTACCAAAGACAAAAAGGTTGATAAAGTGAAAATACAAAATGGGGCTATGGCTGTACAGCAGGAAGATTCTATCCATTACAATCAGCTGTCCGGGAAAGAAATTATAGCTTATGTCGATAGCGGGCAATTGAAAAAAGTGGATGTTAACGGGAATGCTGAAACCATTTATTACCCGAAAGACGAAAAAGATTCAACACTGATAGGACTGAACAAAACACAAAGCAGTTTTGTGGTAATGTACCTGAAAAATAAAAAAGTGGATCGCATTATAATGACTTCAGCTTCAAAGGGGATTATGTATCCGCTCACACAACTTTCGGGTGGTGATTTATATCTTAAAAATTATTTCTGGCTGGGGAATCAACGACCTAAAAACAAGGAAGATGTATTTGTAATTTATCCTAAAACTGTTCGGGAAAAAATAGGGACAAGTACGCTCATGGATAAAGGCATAAATTCGGGAGATAACTCTTCTTCAGGAAGTCAGAACACTTCGTCTCCGAAAAAACCAAGCCAGAATAGTAATTTTTCAAACAGTTCAAATTCTACAAACTCCCTTCTAAGCAGGTAATTTAAAATTCATTTTCTATATTTGCAGTAGAAAAGTTTCTTTTTTCTGCAACCGAAATAGTTTCGATAATTCTAAATTTCGAACTTATGGATATTATTGCCTGGATTGGGTTGAGTCAGAGTGTATTTGCAGCTGTTCTTATGTTTAACAAGAAAAACAGTTCGCTGTCTGATAGGATATTATCGGGCTGGCTTATTCTTTTGGCATTTGAATTCATGATTTGCGGTCTGGATTACCAGATTTTCGGTCAACCGTTGTTATCCGGTTCATTTTTGCTGTTCAATCCTGCCCTGTATCTTTACATAAGTTCGCTCACCAAACCACGTTTTAAACTTCAGCCTGTTCAGTTACTTCACTTATTGCCGTATGTGATTTTTGAGGTTTATATTTACAGTATTGAGGAAAAATTTTCTCTTGATACCTTTTTTATGCACGACAAGTACTTTATTTTCAGGGTAATATTCGCAGCTTCTACTTTTATTTCGTGGTTTGTATATAATCCGTTAAGCATAGTTCTGGTTCATAAGCACAGAATGAATCTTCAGAATGAGCGATCCAATATTGAGAAAAATGAAAATCTGGGCTGGGTATTGGCATTTACTGTTTTTTACGTGGTTTTTTGCATCTTCGCTGTGATTATTACTGTCATTGCTTTTTATAAACAGATGAATCCTCTGACTCCACATATTTATAACTATGCCACTTTGTTGCTTTTAGTTTATATTATGAGTTTCTATGGATTGAGGCAGGAAGCACCGGAGATTACTTTTCCCAAGGAAGGTAATAACAGAATCCCATATAAAAATTCAAATCTAAGCACAGAAGATAAACAGAATATTGAGAAAAAAATCTATCAGTTTATCGAAGCAAAAAAAGGCTACCTGAATCCTGATTTAAACATGGAGTTATTGGCGGAAAAAATAAAAATCCCGAAATATCAGATTACAGAAGTGTTGAGCACGGAAATAGGGAAGAATTTTTTTCAGTTTGTCAATTATTATCGGGTCGAAGCTGTGAAAGTAATGTTGCTTGATCCTAAAAACTACTATTCTATCGAGGCGATTGGCTACGAATGCGGTTTTTCCAGCAAATCCACATTTTATACTGTATTCAAAAGTATGACCGGAGAAACGCCTGTTTCATACCGTAGTAAAGTTAAATAAATCATTACATCTTAAGTTCAATTTCCAAAAGTTGAACCACAATTTGAAGTCCGGATTTCAAAATCCGGACTTTTTTGCCTTTGAAAATAATTATTATTACACAAAAAGTCAGAGAATCAATTTCATTCCCTGATTTCAGGTATAAATAGTTAATTTCAAGGGATTATGAAAAAAAGATTGGAAATTTTATTAACAGGAGCAGCCGGAACAATAGGATCCGATGTAATTCCGCAGGTAGTCAAAAACAGCAATTATAACTTAACGGTTTTTGACGTAAAGAGCAACCATTCTCAAAAGGTTTTTGAACCCAATAAAAACAGGTTGAATATTATTTACGGAGATATCAGTAAACCGGAAGATGTAGAAAAACTACCCGGCAATATAGATGTGGTAATACATTTGGCGGCAATTATTCCGCCAATGTCGGACAGGAATAAAGACTTAACTCGCAGAGTAAATGTGGAAGGAACGAGGAATCTGATTCGTTTTCTTGAATCGAGATCACCTAATGCCTTTTTACTTTTCAGTTCTTCAGTAGCCGTTTATGGCGACAGAATTTTAACCCCTTTAATTTCAGTATCCGATACTTTGGGTTTGGATACTGCTGATTACTATGCATTAACGAAAATTGAATCGGAGCGTCTGATCAGAAATTCTAAACTCAGGTGGTCAATTTTCAGATTAACTGCCATCATGAAAAATCATAAGATTTCAAAGCTGATGTTCCACATGCCATTGTCTACGCAGTTTGAAATTTGTACTCCGCTCGATACTGCCCGCGCATTTGTGAAAGCCATACAGAACAGGAACAAGATTGAAGGTCGGGTATTTAATCTGGGTGGAGGCAGCACCTGCTATACCACTTACAGGGAGTTTCTGGAAGAATCGTTCCGGATTTATGGCCTCGGAAAATTAAATTTTCCGGAACATGCTTTTGCCGAAAGGAATTTTCATTGTGGCATTTTTGCTGACGGAGATGAGCTGAATAATCTGCTGAATTTCAGAAGTGATACGCTGGTGAATTATTTTACCAAAACAAAGCAGTCGGTACCGGTTACGACCAGAATTTTCTGTCAGCTATTTAAATATCCTATAAAATTATTTCTGCTTAATCAGTCGGAACCATACATTGCTTTTAAAAAAGGGAACAGGAAACAAAAAGAACGATTTTTCTTTTTCGATGAGCTTAAAATTCAGGGTAAGAAGAAAGAACTGGTTTCAGCCACCTGAAAAATTATTTTATTACTTAACATTTAGAATAGTTTTATTGATATGAGAACTTTTTTTAAACTGAATTTATTACTCATTTTTGTTCTGACAGTTCACACCATATCCGCCCAGAAACTTCGTGTAAATATCTCAAATATAAGAAATAACAAAGGTCAGTTGTGTGTGGCTGTATTCAAAAATCAGGCTGATTTTAAATCGGAAAAGGTTTGTATGGATACATTTTTAAATAAAGATAGTGTCAGGCATGGCGAATGTAAATTTGAGATGACGTTAAAACCCGGGAAATACGGACTGTCAGTTCTGGACGATGAAAATAAAAGCGGACTTCTGGAGTATAATTTGCTGGGAATACCACGGGAAGGTTTCGGATTTTCAGGATATTATCTCAAAGGAATTCACAGACCAAGTTTTGACGATTTTTGTTTTACACTGGAAAAAAATGAAACAAAACAGATTGATATAAGACTAAAATATTTCTGAGAATCTGGTCGTTTCTCATATTTGTTGGCAATTTATTTGATAATTTCATAATTACAGTTAATTTTGCAGAAAATGATATCAATTCATTTTTATTCAAATTGTAAAATATGTAATATTTGTAAATGATTAAAAAAATTATGAGAACGAAAAACTGGATGTTTATTTTGGCTTTATTGTTGTGTACAGGTAACCTTTTTGCTCAGGTAACTGATGCCGAGAAAAAATTAAAAGTAGTGGAAACCGATACACTGGCAGGTTGGAAAACCGGAGGAATTGCAGGATTAAATCTTGCTCAGACAGCATTGGTTAACTGGTCGGCAGGGGGCGAAAGCTCAGTGGCGGTAAATGGCCTTTTAAGTGTTTTTGCGAATTATAAAAACGGGACCACAGCCTGGGACAACTCTCTTGATGTTGGATACGGATTGTTGAATCAGGGAGGTGTTGGCTACAGAAAAACGGATGATAAAATTGATTTCCTTTCGAAATATGGTAAAAAAGCGTTTAAAAACTTCTATTACGCAGCGCTTGTAAACTTTAAAACCCAGTTCTCGCCGGGTTACACTTATAAGGATGATGGTACGCGTACCAAAATATCAAATTTACTGGCTCCAGCCTATTTGCTGGGCGCTGTAGGTTTAAACTATCAGCCTGATAATTATTTTAATGTATTTCTTTCTCCTGTGTCAGGCCGTATGATTATGGTTTTTGATAAAGACCTTTCCGATGCCGGAGCATTTGGTGTTGACCCGGGTAAAACTCTTAAAAATGAATTTGGTGGATATGCCCGTATCAGTTATTCGAGAAACGATTTCAAGAACGAATGGTTGAAAAACATATCGCTGACATCAAAGCTGGATCTGTTTTCCAATTATCTGAAAAATCCACAAAATGTAGATGTTAACTGGGAAAATATAATCGGGATGAAAGTGAACAAATACATTTCTATCAATGTGATGACGCAACTTTTGTACGATGCTGATACCAAGTTCGATACCAATGGTGATGGAGTAATTACCGCTGCTGATAAGTCAAAAGTTCAGTTTAAGGAAATACTCGGAATTGGCGTAATGTACAAATTCTGATTTTTCGCACTATAAAAATTACATTGGCGCTGATTGAAAAAAAATTTACTTTTTGATCAGCGCTAATGCTTTTTCAGAACTGTCCACCGGCATTTTACAGGCTTCATCTTCACAGACATAAATCAGTGTTTTGCCTTTTACCAACCGGTATTCAAGTAGCGGAAGATTTTCTTCATTGCCGCCGGCAAAAGTAGCAGTTGGAAGAAATTCCCCCTGAATTTCCTTTTTTACTGATTTTGAATTTTCGCCCAGAACTGCAATTTCAATTTTTGGGAAAAGAAATTTACCGAGCAAATTGGCCCAGTTGGCATAATAAGGCCCGTTTTGCGTAATTTCCTGTTTTACCTGTGCCAGCATTTTTTCGGCGATAGAAGAGTATTCATTCTTTTCAAAAAGGATTCCCAGTTTGAAAAATACATGTGCCATAATTGAGTTGGAACAGGGCATCACATTATCGGAATATTCCTTTGTACGGATAATCAGATTCTCGGCCTTGTCGGAAGTAAAATAGAAAAGGTTAGTTTCGTTATCAGCAAAATGATTTCTTACATAATCGGCCAGTGAACGTGCAGTTTCCAACCATACAATATCAAAAGTAACTTCATATAAACTGATAAACGAAGCGGCAACAAAGGCATAATCTTCCAGAAAACCCTCCACGCTTACTTTTCCATCTTTATAAACACGGTACAAAGTTCCGCTGTTATCAATCATTTTACTTTTGATAAACAAGGCGGTTTTCAGTGCCTGATCAAGATATATTTCATTGCTTAGCGCTTTGTAAGCATCGATCAGTCCTGAAATCATTAACCCATTCCACGAGCTTAGAATTTTGTCATCGGTTGCCGGACGAACTCTTTTATTTCTGTGTTCCAGTAATTTATTATTAGCGCCATCGATAATCGTTATAAGTTCTGATTCTGTAAGTTTGTATTTATCAGAAAGTTCTTTCAACGATTTTGATACATACAAAATATTTTTCCCGTGCTCCCAGTTCCCCTGTTCGGTAATTTGATAAAGTTCACTGATAATTTCTGCCTCTTCTGAACCTAAAACCGAATCAATCTCTTGTTTTGTCCAGACATAAAACTTTCCTTCTTCGTGTTCGCTGTCGGCATCGATGGAAGCATAATAGCCGTTCGATTTATCCAGAAGTTCTTTTTGCGCAAAATCAATTGTCCGCCTGATTATATCGGCAAATTGCTGATTTTTAGAAATCTGAAAAGCATGCGAATACAGACTGATTAACTGAGCATTATCGTACAACATTTTTTCGAAATGTGGCGCGAACCACTTATTATCTGTCGAATAGCGTGCAAATCCGCCTCCGATCTGATCGTTGATACCTCCGTTAGCAATTTTATGTAACGTCTGATTCACAGCTTCCAGCGATTTTTGATCCCCGGTAAGGTAATGATATTGAAGAAAAAATTCAAGACCCACAGGTAACGGAAACTTTGGTGAGCCCTGATAGCCGCCGAGTTCAAAATCAATAAGCTGAATGTGGTTTTGATAATACAAATGATAATCATTAATGGTAAATTCTTCTTTATCCTGATTCATTTGAATTTTATTGGAACTCATTCCGTTTGTAATGGATTCGGCAGCCGATAATGCTCTGCTATATTCATTCCGGTAAACATTGTTCAGCTGAGTTAAAACATCCACCCATTGTGCAGGAGGAAAGTAGGTAGCTGCAAAAAATGGTCGTCCGTCGGGTAATGCGAAGGCATTCAGTGGCCATCCTCCCCGTCCGCTGATCAAATGTGCAGCTTCCATGTATATCTGGTCAATGTCCGGTCGTTCTTCTCGATCTATTTTGATACAAACAAAATGTTCGTTCATAAGCCCGGCTATTTTTTCGTTGGAAAAAGACTCATTAGCCATCACGTGACACCAGTGGCAGGCAGCATATCCGATACTTACAAGAATCGGTTTATTTTCGTTTTTTGCTTTTTGAAGAGCCTCATCTCCCCATTCGTACCAGTCGACAGGGTTTTCGGCGTGCTGGCGGAGATAAGGACTGCTTGCAAATGCTAATCTGTTTTGTTTTTTCATGATACTTAAACAATATTGTCTGATGAAAGTTGTGAAAAGGATTTGTTTAATGGGTTGTAAATTGTTATTTAGTCATTTAATAATGATAGTATAATCGGCAAAGAATGAATTACTTAATTTACGCTGTTGGAGAATGCAGCAATATGTGTTAATAAATGTTTTTTATTTAACCGATTTAAAAGTTTTTATTTAACAAAAACCTGATGATAATAATTGTATTTTTACAAAATCAACTGATTGATATATAAAGACTATTATAAAGTTAAATTCTCTCCTGTGACCAATTGATAAGTTTTAAAAAAGGATGCTTTGTTTTCTTTCTTTTTACTTTTAGTAACAATTATTGAATTATCTGTATTACTGACACTCATTATCTCTTGTTCTGATAACATCGAAAAAAATGTACTGAAATGGATGACTCATTCGTATTGGGATTGATACAAAATATTGCATTGCTTCTAGCATTCAGCATGATATATGATTATTTCTGGGCAAGAAAAGAAACGAAGGACAATGTTTTTTATCAGATAGCAAGCGGCATTATTCTTGGAGGGATAGGTATAGTTTTAATCCTTACTCCGTGGACATTAAGAGCAGGGTTGATTTTTGATACGCGTTCAGTATTGTTGTCAATATCAGGGTTGTTTCTGGGACCAATTCCTACTCTGATAGGAATGATAATAATAAGTACCTATCGTATTATGCTTGGTGGTACCGGGATGTGGATGGGAATTGCAGTCATTTTAAGTTCCGGATCTATTGGTATTTTGTGGCATCATTTCAGACCTGCATGGAGAAAGAAAAGCCCTGTATTGGAATTAATTGTTCTCGGTCTGATCGTGCATATTGTGATGTTGTGCTGTACTTTTTTTCTGCCGGATGAAATTATTTGGGAAACAATTCAGAATATTGCATTGCCGGTGATTCTTTTATACCCACTTGCTACAGTATTGCTGGGCATTTTAATGATTAGACAATCCAGAAACTGGGAAAATAAAAAAGCGCTTGATATAAGTGAAGAACGCTGGCATTTTGCCCTTGAAGGTGCAGGAGATGGATTATGGGACTGGAATATGAAAACCAACGAAATTTATTTTTCCAATCGTTGGAAAGAAATGCTGGGCTATGATCCGGATGAGATTGAAAATAAGTTTGAAGAGTGGGATATAAGAATTCATCCTGATGATAGGACAGAAGTTTATGAAACCGTAAATAGATTTTTGAAAAGAGAAGTGGAAATTTATGAGTCTGAACACAGGTTGTTGTGTAAGAATGGTACGTATAAATGGATTCTGGCACGGGGAAAAGTGATGATTTGGGATGATTGTGGAAATCCGGTACGCAGCATTGGTACGCATAAAGATATTTCGGACAGGAAAGAAAAGGAAATGCAGCTTGCGTATGAAAAATATCTTGTTGAGGCTTTGATGAATTATACGCCTGAAAGTATTTTTTTTAAAGATTTAGACAGCAAATTTATCCGGGTAAACAAAGCTTCTGCTATTATATTGGGCTGTTCAGATCCGTCACAGGCAATCGGGAAGTCCGATTTTGATTTTTTTTCAGAAGAATATGCAACTAAAACATACAAAGACGAGCAAAAGATTATTAAAACCGGAAAACCTTATTATGAAGAAGGTAATGGGGTAATAATTGATGGAGTTGAAACCTGGACATTAACAAATAAAATGCCTCTTCAAAACCCTGAAGGTAAAATTATTGGTACGTACGGATTCTCCATCGATATTACCGAAAGGAAAAAAGTAGAGCAGGCATTAAAAGATTCTCAGGAACAATTGAAAAAATTTGCTGCTCATCTCCAGAATATCAGGGAAGAAGAGCGGGTTTTGCTTGCCAGAGAGATTCACGATGAACTTGGACAAATATTGGTTGCTCTGAAAATTGACCTCGGAATACTGAAACATAAAATGGTAAAAATCAGCGGTGCACAAACCGATGTGGAGATCAAGTTTGAACAGGTGCTGAAATTATTGGATAACACGATTAAAACCACGCGTAAGATTATGACGGGTTTACGTCCTGAGGTTCTGGAGCTTGTCGGATTCATCGAGGCGGCAAGATTGTATGCAATTGAATTTCAGGAACGTCATAAAATAAACTGTTTGTTTGAATGTGATCTTTTAAGTTCAAATATCGACTCTCAAAAATCGGTAGCTCTGTTCCGTATTTTACAGGAGGCACTTACCAATGTGGCTAAACATGCAAAAGCCACTGAAGTCATCATTAAGCTTTTGATTGAAAATGGAAATATGGTTATGGAAATTGCAGATAACGGAATCGGAATAGATGTGACCAAGAAAAACCGAAATGATTCTTACGGATTGATAGGAATGCGTGAACGCGTTTTACTTTTGGATGGAGAGCTGACAATAACCGGACAACCCGAAAAGGGAACCACAATTCGGGTAGAAATGGCGTATAATGAATAAAAGGAGCAACTGAGTTACTCCTTTTTTTGATAAAACAAATTTGTCTGTATATTTGAACTGATTAAATATCTACCCGTAAAATGGAAATTCAATTCCATTTTTTTTTGAACCTCAAAGCCAGATTTACCAGCGCTATCATTACCGGAACTTCCACCAAAGGCCCGATTACGGCCGTAAATGCTTCGCCTGAATTTATTCCGAAAACGGCTATCGCTACGGCTATTGCCAGTTCAAAATTGTTACTGGCGGCAGTGAACGAAAGAGTTGTGGTTTGTTCGTAATTAGCACCGGCTTTTCTGCTCATATAGAACGAAAACAGAAACATAAGCAGGAAATAAATAGTAAGCGGGATGGCAATCCGTACTACATCTAACGGTATTTTTACAATGTATTCGCCTTTTAATGAAAACATTACTATGATGGTGAAAAGTAACGCAATTAAAGTCAACGGCGAAATTTTTGGCACAAACTTAGTTTCATACCACACTTTTCCTTTCAGTTTTATTCCAAAATATCTGGTCAGAAAACCGGAGATCATCGGGATTCCCAGATAAATAAATACGCTTTTGGCTATTTCACTCATGGTGATTTTTGATACGGTATCATTCACCGGAAGTCCGAACCAACCCGGCAAAACAGCGATAAAAAGCCATGCGTAAAAAGAGAAAAACAAAACCTGAAAAATGGAATTAAAGGCTACCAGTCCGGCAGCATATTGTCTGTCGCCTTTTGCCAGATCGTTCCACACAATTACCATTGCAATGCAGCGGGCCAATCCAATCAGAATCAGACCGTACATATAATCAATATTGAATTTCAGGAAAATAACGGCCAGCAAAAACATTAAGACAGGACCAATAATCCAGTTCTGAACAAGCGACAATCCCAGAATTTTTTTGTTTTTGAAAACATCGCCAAGTTCTTCGTATTTTACTTTTGCCAAAGGTGGATACATCATTACAATCAACCCGATAGCAATGGGAAGATTGGTCGTGCCGTAAGAGAACCTGTTCCAGAAGTCGGCGACATCAGGACTTAACCAACCGGCAAAAACGCCAACAAACATGGCTAGAAATATCCAGAGAGTCAGATAACGGTCGAGAAATTTTAATCGTGTTTTCATAAAATTTCATTCAATTATTTTTGACATACAAATGGCTGTTGAAGGACAAATAGAAGCGAACTCACTGGAAAGTGCAATACCTTCAGGTACAGAAGATCTTTCAGTAACATGCCAGCCAATTTTCGAAAAAAATCCGGCTGCAGTTGTTGTGAGCAGGTAAAGACTTTTCAATCCGTTGTTGCTGGTCCAGGTTTCGGCTTCAGCCACCAGCTTTTGTCCGATACCATTCCCACGAAAATCAGAGTTTACAGCCAAAGAGCGTAACAATCCTGAATCTCCATAAATTTCCAAAGCCACACAACCAACAGTTTTCTCTTGTGAAAGCGCCACCAAAAATATACGTTTCCCGGAGTTCAGATCGCTTACAGGAAGGTTGTTGGTTTTAAGTAATGTTACAATTGCCTCAACATCTTCTTCACGCACCTCTCTATAGCTTATGTTTTTTAAGGTGCTTTCGGAAACGTAAGAATCGGGAACAATCGGAATACTTTCCGGCTCATCAATGCTTGTTGAATTTCCTCCACACGAAAACTGCACCTTTACCAAACTGTTTTTTGATAATTCGATGTATTCTTCAAGCAGGGATTTTTTTTTATCTTCCGAGGTCATAGTTGAGGCTTGATTTGTTCTATATAAAATTTATAAAAACCATCTTTAATCTCGTCACGCACCCGGATAAATTCACTCCAAATAAATTCATCGCTGCCCACCACGTGACTCGGATCGTCAAAACCGATATGCAGACGGTGTTTTACTTTGCCGATAAATGCAGGACACGCCTCATTCGCTCCACCACAAACAGTTATCACATAATCCCACTCTTCGCCCAAATATTTTTCAACCGGATCTGACGTGTGACTGCTGATATCAATTCCGGCTTCCAGCATTACTTTCACTGCTTTTTCGTGGAGCTTTCCACTGGCTTGTGTGCCGGCGGAGCACCTTGTAAGAGTTTTATCAAAAGATTGCAGCCAGCCGTGTGCCATTTGACTGCGGCAACTGTTTCCTGTACAAAGAATTAAGACTTTCATATTTTTTATTTACAATTTGTTTCACATACAATTTCTACTGTTTCCATTTTTTCAAAGAAATTATTCAGAAGTTCTTTATACTTCGAAATGGTGGAACCACATAAGCAATAATTAATTTTCAGACCATCAATTTCACCGTGAATTAACCCGAAATCACGCAATTCTTTCAAATGTTGCGAAACCGTTGTGCGACTCAGTGGCAATTTGTCCGAAATATCGCCCGAAATGCAGGATTTTGTTTCGGATAGGTACTGAAGAACAGCTAATCGTGCCGGATGTGATATTACTTTGGCAAAATTAGCCAGCTCTTGTAGTTCATTATCAAATACTTCTGATTTTATCATGGCAGTAATGTTTTATGTCGCAAACATACGACATAAAATTGTTGGAACAAAATTTTTTATATGAAATTTGTGTTACAAAAAATGTGTTGGTAAGATTAAATGATGATGGCAGAAATGATACTGACTATAATCAAAGCCGAAAATCCGATAATTACATTTTTGCGAATGGCGGCGGAACCCAGTACAAGCGAATAAATCATTTTTATCAGGTTATTGCTGGCAGTGGCAATAATAGTGGCATTGGCGATGGTGCTGAGTTCCAGATTTGCTCCGGCATGCTGAAATAAATTCAGGATATACGGGTCAATATCGGTAACTCCAACGATAAACGAGAGGATGCTCACACCAATATTTCCATAATTGGTAACTACAAAATTGGTGAGAATGGCAAAAAATCCGAACAACAATCCAAAAATCAGCGCAGTTTTAAATTCCAGTGGATTCTTTGTATTATTTACCGGAGCATTTGAAACGACTTTCTTTTTCTTTTTGAAATACAATACTGAGATGATAATTGCACTCACAACAATAAAAACCAGAAAATACGGAAGTAGTACCAAAGCTACATTCGCATTAAAAATCCAGGCAAGTATCAGAATCCGGATATACATCATGCCCGTTGCTCCTAAAATTCCCGGAACAATATCTTCGTTATTTTCTTCCTTACTTTTTCTGGAAAGTATAATGGTGGTGGCGGTGCTGCTGTATAATCCACCCAAAATGGCCGACAAAATTACTCCCGAGTTAGGAAAAGCAAATTTACGAAGCAGATAGCTGAAATAGGAAATTCCCGAAACGGCAACAATGGATAGCCAGATTTGATAAGGTGAAATATTGATGGTTTTCGAAAGCGGCTCGTGAGGCAGCAGAGGTAAAACAATGCCGGCAATGATAATAAATTTTGCCAGCAGTGTAAATTCGTTCCGGTCGAATTTTTTTGAGAAATTGAACAGGCTTTCTTTGATCTCAACAACAATAAGAATGGTTACCACAATGAGCATTACCAGCCACAGAGGCTGCAAATCAATCAGAGGCGTGAAGCAATAAGCGATCAGTGCAATGACGATAGAGGTAAAACCCCACTTGTTTTGGAGTTTTATTTTGTTGAAATAATAAATGCCAAGCAAAGCCGCTACAATTACACCTCCACCGTAAAAAAGCCACGGGAAATTGGGTTTGATGCTGTACAGGATATACCCTAAAATACCTATCAGCGTAATGGTGCGGTCCGTTCCGTAAAGCGATTCCGGTTCTTCTTCGATGTGCAGCCTGCGTTGTTCCAGTCCGATAAGCAGCGAAAACAGAACAACCAACAGAAAGTTGACAAGTTCTTTCGGTATTTGTGATAGCATTTCCATAATATAAAATTTAATTTCAAAGATATAAAAAACTAATTATTTTCCGCAAAGCGACCTATAAAAATAGGAGCGTAGCTCTGATGTCTTTGTAGAATTTTATATGAAAGAAATCATTGAGGAGCGTAGCTCTGACATCTTTTAAGAATTTGCTTTAAGATAACACCGCTAACGCGGCTTATATTGGGTGTTACATTCTTTTCTACAAAGACATCAGGACTACGTCCCTTAATTTCAATTTTCCAATGGGTCTTTCTTATTAGGCTCTTTTGCGGATAATCATTAAAAATTATATTATGAACTTAATAGTCGTTAGTTATATAAGAAAATGCTTTTTATTTAGTGAACGGCGGGGTGCCACTCAAAGTGGCGCTCACACTAAAAAAAATATCTCAAAAAATATAATTGAACAAAAAGCCCACTATCAGAATACCTGTTCCAACAACACCGATAAAGGTTAAAATTAAAGGCATTTTAAGTACTTTCCGGAGAATAACCATTTCAGGAAGTGAAAGCCCGATTACCGACATCATAAATGCCAGCGAGGTACCGAGTGAAGCGCCTTTTTCAATCAACACCGACACGATGGGGACAATTCCGGCGGCATTGGAATAAAGCGGAATACCTATTAAAATGGAAAGCGGAACGGAATACCAGGCCGATTTTCCCATCAACGAAGCCATAAATTCCTGCGGAACAAAACCGTGTGCTCCTGCACCGACCAAAATTCCGAGCGCAACGTAAATCCACACTTTGCCCACAATTTCTTTTACTGCTTCAATACCCATTTTAATCCGGTAGGCGAACGATATTTTTTCTTCATCGTCCACGCCTTCTCCGGCCTGAAGTTCGTAAACCCATGCTTCCACCCATTTTTCCAGTTTCAGTTTACCGATAATCCAGCCGGCTACTATGGCGATGATTAACCCTGTTACGATATAAATAAACGCCACTTTCCAGCCAAACATTCCGTACAGCAATATCACCGCCACCTCGTTAATCATTGGAGCGGCTATCAGGAACGAAAACGTAACGCCCAACGGAATGCCTGATTCCACAAAACCAAGAAACAGCGGAATGGCTGAGCAGGAACAGAACGGAGTGACAATACCCAACGATGCTGCCATCACGTTTCCGGTGAAAGTTTTTTTACCTTCCAGCGCTTTTCGTGTTCTTTCGGCTGTAAAAAAGGTTCGGATAATACCTACCACAAAGATGATAAGGGTGAGAAGCATCATTACTTTCGGAAATTCGAAAATGAAAAAACGCAGAGTTTCTGTAAGATGTGCTCCTTTTTTCAGACCGAAAACAGTATCAATCAGCCAGTCGGTAAGAGGTTGTAAATAATGATACAGTACAAACCATACCGGTATCAGCAGTAATATGATGACCGAATTACGGACTTTTAAATTTTGAAGATTCATAAAAAGATATTGAAAATAATAGTCTGAAAATCAGAGATGAATTCCACTTTTCAGATAAAAAATATTAAAACATAATATATTCCCACTCCGATAAAAACGACTGAAACCACACGTCGGAACCAGAGTTCAAAGATTTTTATCCGGTTATACATTTTGCCAACGTTGCCCACAGCAAAAGCCAGTAACCATGCAAAAAGAATGACCGGCAGTCCGGTGGCAAGCGCAAAAATTACAGGCAGGTAAAGTCCACCCGCACTGGCCACAGTCATGGGCACGAGCATTACGAAATACAAAACGCCGCTGTACGGGCAAAATGCCAGCGCGAAAATTATCCCCAGTAATAAAGTACTTAAATAACTGTCTTTGCTTTTTTCTCCGATTTTTTCGGTAAGATTCGAGAACCCGGGGAATTTCAGTTTAATCACATCGAGCATCAAAAGCCCGATGACAATGAGCAGCGGACCCAGTAATTTTTCGCCCCATCCCTGGAATAATCTTGAAACACCCATTTTACTGGCACCGAAATAAATAATAAGTGCCAATCCGGTATAGCTTATTGCTCGTCCGGCAGTGTAAACTAATCCGTTATAAAATACACGTCTGCGATTTTCTATTTCACGGCTTATAAACCCGATAGCGGAAATATTAGTGGCTAATGGGCAGGGACTTATGGCAGTCATAAGCCCCAGCACAAAAGCCGAAATAAATGCGTATTGAGAATTGTCTAGTATGCTTTGAAGAAAATCCATAAGATTAATTTGAAAATTAGCACATTTTCAAATTAAAGAAGAGTATCAATCACCTTCTTTAACTCTGCCTTTAATTTTTCGGGATTGCTGCGTGCGTACATAAAACCCTGTTCGGTTAAGTCGTAACGCTTGTTTCCGCTGATAATAAGCAGAGCCTGACCTTCAGCTTTACATTTGTCGGCAATGGCTTTTGTAGCGGCATTGTCCAGATTCAGAGCAGTGAACTTTATTTTATTTGCTTTCAGCTCCTTAGCGTAAAGTGATGAAATGATTTTCTGTGACTGGGTTTCCACGGCCTGACAGGTTACACAGCGATGCGTATAATGAAAATAATACACTTCAACTTTGTTGGCAGCCTGCGATGAAACTATTGAAAGCACAAAAGCGATGAATAATATTGACTTTTTCATAAGCTGATAATTAGCTGAGTAATTGTTTTAATTCGTCCTGTGAAGGAACACGACCTTTCACTACTACTTTACCATCAACAACTAATGCAGGAGTAGTCATGGTTAGTTTCATGATTTCAGTTATGTCCTCAACTTTGGTAACTGAAGCGTCGATTCCGTTTTTTTCAATTGCTTCGCGAGTGGCATTTTCAAGTGCTTTGCACTTAGGGCAGCCGGTACCTAAAACCTGAATTTTCATATTTGTAAAATTTTTGTTGATGCCTCTGAATTCATGAAGAAATTCAGAAGCAAAGTTTATATTTATTCTTTCCCGTTTAGAGGTCAGGGGTTTAACAGCAACGTGTTTTAGGAGTAAAATCGGCAAAAAATGATGCAAAATATTTTTGCGCTTTCTCCCAGTTTTCACGATTGATACAGTATTTTACTTTCGGAGTTTCAATTTCGCCCTGTATTAATCCGGCATCTTTCAGTTCTTTCAAATGTTGCGAAACTGTTGCTTTCGAAATTGGCAATTCGTTGTGTATATCGCCAAAGTAGCAACTATCCATCGAAGCAAGAAAATTGAGAATTGCAATTCGCGTGGGATGTCCCATTGCTTTTGCAAATCGTGCAAGTTGCTCATTGTCAACTGAATTTATTGTGTTATTGATTGGTTCCATTAATAGATATTATTTAATGTTTGTTGTTCGCAAAATTACGAACAATATTTTAATCTGCAAGAAAAAAAAAGAATTTTTTAAAATGTTTTTATCTTTTGAAACCTGTCCTTATTCATCATACTTTTTTGCTGAAAAACCCCTCAGAATTTTTTATTGTTTAAAATATTCTGTACATTTGCTAAATTATTTTCTATCGTAAACAATTAAAACGAACTATATGAAATTCATTGTTTCAAGTACCGACCTATTGAGCCATTTGCAAGCCATCAGCCGTGTAATAAACAACAAGAACTCACTTCCTATTCTGGATAATTTTTTATTTCAGCTGGATGGAAAGACACTGACCATGACAGCTTCCGATATAGAAACAACTCTTATCACTTCGATGGAAGTGGAAACAGCGGAAGGAAATGGAAAAGTGGCTGTTGCATCAAGACTTTTGCTGGATACCCTGCGAGAATTTTCTGAACAACCGCTGACTTTCAATATCAATGATTCCAATCTGGCACTTGTTATTACTTCGGCTAACGGTTCTTATAATTTTATCGGACAAAACGGCGATGAATATCCTCGTATGCCTCAGCTTCAGGAAGATGTTCGCACGTTGACAATGCCGGTTGCAACATTGTCGGCAGGGATTTCTAAAACGTTATTCTGCACGGCTGATGATGAATTACGTCCGGTGATGAACGGTGTTTATTTTGATATAGCGGCAGACAGTCTGACTATGGTAGCTACTGATGCTCACAAATTAGTACGCTATAAAACAACTTATACAACGGCTTCGGTCGAAGGTGAAGAAACAGTAAATTTCATTTTGCCAAAGAAACCGGCTAATATGTTGAAAAACATACTGCCAAAGGAAAGTGGTGAAGTGGAAGTGAAATTTGACAATAAAAATGCGCATTTCAAATTGGCTAATTATACCATGATTTGCCGTCAGGTAGAAGGTCGATACCCGAATTATAACGGTGTAATACCAAAATCAAATCCGTATAAAATTATCATCGACCGTGTAACTCTGCTCAATGCTTTAAAAAGGGTTTCTGTTTTTGCCAATCAGGCCAGCAATCTGGTAAAACTGGCTTTCAATGCCAATCAGATTCATATTTCGGCTCAGGATATTGATTTTTCTATTTCTGCCGAAGAAACCATCAGTTGCCAGTTCGAAGGTGAACCCATTAAAATTGGCTTCAAATCTTCGTTCCTGATTGAAATTTTAGGAAATATAAATGCATCGGATATTATAATGGAAATGTCGGACGCTTCGAGGGCCGGGCTTATTCTTCCGTTCGAAAATGAAGAGAACGAAGAGATCCTGATGTTATTGATGCCAATGTTGCTCAACGACTAATCTGTTCTCCAAAATCCAAATTCTAAGGTCTAAAGTCGTGAGTCTTTAGACCTTGATTTTTTATTCCGAATAAAATTCAACTTTATGATTAAATACTGAAAGCCTTTTGAAAACCGGCTTTTGAACAAGACATTTAAAATGAAACTTCAACTAAAAAATCCAATCGTTTTTTTCGACCTTGAAACAACAGGCACAAACATTGTAACTGACAGAATTGTGGAAATATCTTATCTGAAAGTATCGCCTAACGGAAGAGAAGAATCCAAAACCCTCCGGATCAATCCCGAAATGCATATTCCGGAAGCTTCCACAGCCATTCATGGAATTACAGATGCCGATGTTGCGGATTGCCCGACTTTTAAACTGGTGGCGAAAGAAATTGTACGCGATATAGAAGGAGCTGATCTGGCAGGATATAATTCCAACCGGTTTGATATTCCGTTGTTGGCCGAAGAATTGTTGAGAGCCGAAGTGGATATTGATTTGATGAAACGTAAATTTGTTGATGTCCAGGTGGTTTTTCACAAAATGGAACAACGTACTTTGTCGGCGGCTTATAAATTTTATTGCGGAGAAGAACTTGTCAATGCACACGGAGCCGAAGCGGATACCATGGCAACATACGAAGTGCTGAAAGCTCAATTAGACAGATATCCCGAACTGAAAAATGACGTGGAATTCTTGTCGAAATTTACTACTCAGAATAACAATGTGGATTTTGCCGGCAGAATGATTTACAACGAAAAAGGAGAGGAAATTATAAACTTCGGGAAGTATAAAGGGCAAAAAGTAACAGATGTTTTAAAGAACGATATTGGCTATTACGGTTGGATGATGAACAGCGATTTCGCTTTACATACCAAAAAAGTGCTGACAAACATCAAGCTCAGAGACTTTAATAAATGATGGCGGATTAGCAGGGAATTTCACGGAGTGTTAATCAGAGTTCCTTAAAATAAAGGTTTTAATACTCTTTGGCACGGTCATTGTTGTAAAATTGGTTGCTCCGGCTGCAATTGCAATCTTATGAAAACACTCAGGTTTATACTATTATTATTTATCTTGTCGACTCCCGGTTTACCGGTTCTCAGCCAGGAAAACCCGGCCGTGCCTAAGCGTACACCCGAGCAGGAAGCTGCGAAACAAACGGAGAAACTTCAACAGGAACTTGATCTTAGTCAGGATCAGGCGGATAAATTGTACCAGATAAACTTAAAATATGCCCGTCAGCGCCAGATTTCGAATACGCGCAGTGAAGCCATGGAGCGTATGAAAAATAAAAATGCCGAAATACAGGGAATTCTGAACAGCGAGCAAAATTCACGTTTGCAATCCAAAAGATACGAACGTACTTCGTTTGATGCATCGGCTGTTACCCGCGAACAACCGTTGAATTCTTCCGGTTTGCGTCCATCAACAACGTACAGAACAGTGCCGCCTTCTAATTCATCAAATGATCAGAACCTGAGAAGGACCTATCGATCGGTAAGTCCTCAAAATAGACCTGAAACGAATCAGAATCAGTCCATTCAGCGAAATCCGAACTCATCTGTACCGCCACGTACACAGCAATTGCAGAATAACCCATCGTACAGATCGTCTACAGAATCCGGTGGGTACAACAGAAGAACAGAAAGTACCCAGCCTTCGCGGTCCGCTGCTCCGTCTTACACACCGCGCGGTTCTTCAGGATCAGGGACATCAACTCCGCAACGGTCCGAAAGTACTACCAACTCACGCAGAAAGTAGTATATGCCAAATCCGTATTTCAGTTTCAAACAATTCACGGTGTATCACGACAAGTGTGCCATGAAAGTAGGTATAGATGGCGTTTTGCTCGGTTCATGGGCAGATGTCAGCGAGGCAAAACAGATATTGGATATTGGTACCGGTACCGGGTTGATTGCTCTCATGATTGCTCAGCGAAACAATGAGGCTCTCGTCGATGCGATTGATATTGATGCCGGCGCTGTTTTACAGGCAACGGAAAATGTAAGAAAT
>MTLE01000586.1_pt1 | contig 26621 bp, 30 predicted proteins | sample 1982461 | NCBI WGS metagenome assembly MTLE01 (sample SAMN05712605, study PRJNA340218) | biofilm metagenome | isolation source: sample SPL anode biofilm adapted to -200 mV | place: USA | collected 2012-02-03
GCAATTCAAGCACCACCCATCCATTGCCGTATTACTAGATGGTGCAGAATGTCAGGGTTTTGGTGCCCGAACATTAGCAGAAGGTGGTTGGCAATCGTTAGGTAAACTGACCTTTCCCGGAGGTGCATTCTTAGGCTGTTCGGGCGGCTTGCTTGATTTACTGCACCAGCAAGGTATTCCTCATGCCATTCAGTCTGGTGTTTTAGCTGCGAAAGCCTGCGTTAGCGCGATTGCTGCAGGAAGGTCGCACGATGAATTAAGCACATACGAACTTGATGTGAAAAATGGTTCAATCGGAAAAGCGTTAAAAAAAGCTGCTGCAATCAAGCCAGCATTAGGCATTTTGGGAGGAATAATAGGCACTACTTATGTAGGACTGTATTACTGGCTAAATCATGTCGGTTTATGTTTACCAACGTTTCAATATCGTCGTGCAGACCATGAACAGACACAAGCATCAAAAGACACACCGCAAGAAACAGGCATCGCGTTACAGCGAGATAATTCACTTTATCTGGCCAGAATTAAACATAACGAAACGCAACCCGAGCATCTTCATTTAGCCGATGGACAATTTGCGCGCAACTACACTAATTTCCACGAAAAAAAATTGCTCTATCACTGCTGTCCGGCTGGAGTATATGTCGAAAACAACGATCAGTTAGTTGTTCGGGCAAATCGCTGTTTGCATTGTAAATGTTGTGAAATTAAAGACCCTGCACAGCAAATTCGCTGGGATCCACCAGAAGGTGGGAGCGGCCCCAATTACATAGGGCTGTAACCAATTGGAAATCAAATTAACCGCCGCTGGCCTTTTTTTGCTTTATATCGTCATGCAATTCTTTATATAGGGGTTGGGTATGCAAGAACACACGGCACAATCAAATATCGCTATAGAGCGCCCCAAATCAGAAGCGCAAAGACAACACAAAGCGCAGGAATGTAAATCGCGGAAAGTGCATTCGCATCACGCGGTTGGACATATTATTTCGCATTCACCTGCAATGAAGCAAATGATTGAAATGATTGCACAAATAGCACCAACACGATCAACCGTGTTGTTACGAGGAGAACCTGGTACGGGAAAAGATGTCATTGCACGAACCATTCATGCTCAATCACAAAATAAACAAGGTCCGTTCATCAAAGTCTGCTGTGAGCACATCTCTGATGAACAACTCATGCTCGACCTCTTTGGCTGTGAAGCTGACTTCTTACCGGGCATCACGCAAAGCAGACAAGGTCGTGTGTCGCAAGCGGTAGCGGGCACGTTATTTTTAAGTGAAATAGGTCATTTTTCACTGGCCATGCAAAGCCGGTTGCTGCGTATTTTACAAGAGCAAAAATACGAGCCACTGGGTAGTAGCCATGCACAATCTAGCGATATACGGGTTATTTGTGCATCAGAAAAAAATCTGGAAACCTTAGTTTCACAAGAACGTTTTTTACCTGAACTCTATTATCGCATTCATGTTGCCTCAATCGCTTTACCATCGCTGCGAGAAAGAACAGAAGATCTTCCTGACTTAGTTCGCTATTTTTTTGAACGTTACAACAAAGAAAATGGCAAAAATATTTCGATTGCTCAGGATGCCATGGCGAATCTGTATTCCTGCGATTGGCCGGGTAATGTGCGTGATCTCGAAAATTGTTTGGAACATGCAGCATTGTTATCGAAATCAGATGTTATACAGCAACTGCCTTGTGCGACTGGTCAATGTATCCGCCGTCGATTGAGTCAAAGTATTCAGCAAACAGAAACGCTCAATGCACCGATTAACGGTTTGCTTACAGTTGGACCGGCGCTTGGCGAATCAACTCAAGTTGAATATCGTATTGGAGGCGCATCGGCTGCTTATAAAGAAACTGATCGCAGCCGCTTAGTGATGGCATTAGAAAAATGTGGCTGGGTAAAAGCAAAAGCAGCTCGTCATTTAGGTATAACACCCAGACAGCTCGGTTATGCGTTACAAAAATTACAAATAGAAGTGAAGAAATATTGATTCCCAGAAGATGATCTATAGTGAAATTAAATCCAATGGATGGCTTAGTTGCATAACCATAAATGGCTCATTTTGCCCGAATCGCTTCATTTTTAAGTCTGATATTTCAGCTTAAAAAGAGAATTCTCTATTTTATATATAGTTATTAATTTGCACGAATCATCATGGATGTGCTGTCAATTTAATCAATTTTTATACTTTTTTTATATTTAACCTCTGCATTTTTATCCGGAATTTATATCTGGTTATCTATCCTTACAGTGACACAACTAATAGTCATGGCGTAAACATCTTACTTTTTTAGATGTTATGTCGTTTCTTGTCTGTAAGGAGATTTCCCATGGCATTTATTTTATGGCTGGCTGGCTTTATGGCAGCGGCCGTATTTGTCTATCTGGTTTATGCATTGATCCGGGCTGAGGAGTTCTGACATGTTCAGTTCAGGTATGGCATTACTCGCCAGTTATATACTGGTGTTATTATTGTTGGCGTGGCCATTGGGTATTGCATTAACCCGCTTGGTTGACGACCGTTTGCCGTTATGGCTGATTCGTGTTGAATCGCGAATAAAATTTTTAGAAAACAGTCAGATGAAGTGGCAAACCTATGCGACGGCCATTCTGGTTTTCAACTTGCTCGGCGCTGTTGTTTTGTTTTTGTTGATGTTGTTTCAGGGTTCCTTGCCTTTGAACCCTTTGCATCTGCCTGATGTGTCGCCGCTTCTGGCCATGAACACCGCCATCAGTTTTATTACCAATACAAACTGGCAGGCATATGCTGGTGAAACAACGTTATCCCCGTTAAGTCAGATGCTGGGCCTGACCGTGCATAATTTTCTTTCTGCAGCCAATGGTATTGCGGTGGCCTTTGTTCTGATGCGGGCATTAACCCGAACCGGATCGCAACAGCTAGGCAATGCCTGGGTCGATATCTGGCGTATCACGGTTTATCTGTTATTACCTTTGAGTGTGATCTACGCATTATTCCTTGCTCAACAGGGGGTTGTGCAGTCATTGATGGCTCAAATCAGCGTGTCTGGTTTGAATGGCGTTGAACAGCATATTCCGCTTGGCCCGGTAGCCTCGCAGGAAGCAATAAAAATACTGGGTACAAACGGAGGCGGGTATTTTAATGCCAACTCCGCGCATCCTTTCGAAAACCCGACTGCATTAACCAATTTTGTTCAGATGATCTCCATTTTGCTGATCCCTGCGGCGTTATGTATCTGCTTTGGCAGGGTTACTGGCGATAACCGGGTTGGTTCTGCACTGTTGTGGACGATGGGGATCATGCTGTCGGTCGCGGCACTGTTGATCATGTGGGCGGAAAGCCAGGGGCACCCTGTGCTTGCGAATTTACCCGTTGATCAGCAAATGTCGGTTCTGCAAAGCGGTGGCAATATGGAAGGAAAAGAAACCCGGTTTGGTCTCTGGGCATCCTCGCTGTTTGCCACGATCACGACCGCGGCATCGTGCGGCGCTGTCAATGCGATGCATGATTCGCTGACCCCGCTGGGTGGTCTCATCCCGATGGTGTTGATGCAATTGGGGGAAGTGGTGTTTGGTGGTGTTGGAAGTGGCTGGTACGGCATGATGTTATTCGTGTTCCTGACCGTCTTCCTCGCGGGTTTAATGATTGGCCGCACACCCGAATATCTGGGGAAAAAAATAGAAATCTATGAGATGAAGATGGTAACCATCGGGCTTCTAATTCCTCCGGCTCTCGTGTTGTTAGGCACGGCTCTCGCAGTGATATTACCGCAAGGATTAGTCAGCCTGCAGGAGTCTGGTGCACATGGTTTTTCTGAAATGTTGTATGCCTTTTCTTCTGCGGCGAACAACAACGGCAGTGCTTTCGCCGGACTCAATGGTAATACGCCGTTTATGAATATCACACTAGCCGTGCTGATGTTTGTTGGACGTTTTGGCGTCATGATTCCTGTATTAGCCATTGCCGGTGCCCTCATCGAAAAACGCCATCAACCAGCCAGTGCTGGCAGTCTGGCCTGCCATGGCCCTTTGTTTGTAGGCATGCTGATCGGTGTGGTGTTACTGATTGGTGCTCTGACATTTATTCCTGCGCTGGCATTAGGTCCGATCGTTGAACATCTGACCCTGTGGCAGACTCATTAAGGGATGACTTTTATGTCTCGTAAACAATTTTCTCTGTTTGATCCTGTATTACTGAAACCAGCGCTGTGGAGTGCGGTGCTGAAGTTAGATCCCCGTGCTCAGTGGCATAATCCGGTGATGATGGTGGTCTGGTGTTGCTGTGTTTTGCTCACCATTGTTTGTGGTGTGCAATTTGCCGGTGACTCCTCGCCGGAAGCCGTTTTCAGTTTGGGCGTCACTGCATGGCTGTGGTTTACGCTGTTGTTTGCCAATCTGGCCGAAGCACTGGCAGAGGGTCGCAGCAAAGCGCAGGCTGCCAGTCTGAAGGGGCTGAAGAAAACGGTTGTTGCGCATAAATTAGCAGCGGCAGAGCATGATGCCGTAAGTCAGCCAGTACCCGCGGATAGTTTGCGCAAAGGCGATTATGTTCTGGTTTCAGCAGGAGAGGTGATCCCCTGTGATGGTGAGGTGATTGAAGGGGTTGCCTCTGTCGATGAAAGTGCCATTACCGGTGAATCAGCGCCGGTGATCCGGGAATCTGGTGGTGATTTCTCTGCTGTGACGGGGGGAACTCGTGTGCTGTCAGATTGGCTGGTGATCGGCTGTACGGTTAATCCCGGAGAGACATTTCTTGATCGTATGATCTCTATGGTGGAGGGTGCTAAACGCCGGAAAACACCGAATGAAATTGCGCTTTCTATTCTTCTGGTTGCGTTGACACTGGTCTTTCTGTTAGCGGTTGTCACGCTGATGCCATTTTCGCAATACAGCGTAAACAGCATGGGGCACGGAGAACCGATATCTGTGACGGTTCTGGTCGCATTGCTCGTTTGCCTGATCCCGACCACGATTGGCGGCTTACTTTCAGCAATTGGTGTGGCTGGTATGAGCCGTATGCTGGCGGCTAATGTGATTGCGACTTCGGGGCGTGCGGTTGAAGCCGCGGGTGACATTGACGTGTTGCTGCTGGATAAAACCGGCACCATTACGCTGGGAAACCGTCAGGCAGCTGCATTTTTACCTGCACCAGGAATCAGTGAGCAGGAGTTAGCCGGTGCGGCTCAACTGGCATCTCTGGCGGATGAAACACCGGAAGGACGCAGTATTGTTGTATTGGCAAAACAACGCTTCAACTTACGCGAACATGATATTCATGCATTAGGCGCCACGTTTGTTCCGTTTTCAGCGCAAACCCGTATGAGTGGCGTCAACATTCACGATCGGATGATCCGCAAAGGTTCAGTCGATGCATTACGCCGTCATGTTGCATCTAATCAGGGGCATTTTCCACCGGAAGTGGAAAAGCAGGTGGAAGAGGTTGCCAAAACTGGTGGGACACCGTTGGTGGTCTCGGAAGGTGCTCGTGTGTTAGGCGTGGTTGCACTAAAAGACATCGTCAAAGGTGGTATCAAAGAACGTTTTGCGGAACTGCGCCGGATGGGTATTAAAACCGTCATGATCACCGGTGATAACCGCTTAACAGCAGCAGCTATTGCCGCAGAGGCGGGGGTCGATGATTTTCTGGCCGAAGCAACGCCGGAAGCCAAATTAGCGCTGATCCGTCAATATCAGGCCGAAGGCCGTCTGGTCGCTATGACCGGTGATGGTACTAATGATGCACCTGCTCTCGCACAGGCTGATGTGGCCGTAGCAATGAACAGTGGCACTCAGGCGGCGAAAGAAGCCGGAAATATGGTTGATCTTGACTCAAACCCGACCAAGCTCATTGAGGTCGTGCATATTGGCAAACAGATGTTGATGACCCGGGGTTCTCTGACGACATTCAGTCTGGCGAACGATCTGGCCAAATATTTTGCCATCTTACCGGCTGCATTTATTGCGACTTATCCACAATTAGGCGCATTAAATCTGATGCATCTATCTTCCCCACAATCGGCAATTTTATCTGCGGTTATCTTTAATGCATTGATTATTATTGGATTGATCCCGTTAGCTTTACGAGGTGTGCATTATCAGCCGCGCTCGGCTAAATCGCTGTTGCGCCGTAATCTGTTTTTCTACGGTCTGGGCGGGGTTGTATTGCCATTCATTGGAATCAAAGTTATTGATTTTTTTCTGACACTGATGGGTTGGATTTAATATGAATATTTTTCGAAGTGCGTTGCAAATGCTGGTGTTAATGACACTACTGACTGGGGTTGCGTACCCGCTGCTGGTAACGGGTGTTGCGCAGATCATTTTCCCTGAACAGGCCAATGGCTCATTGTTATATCGTGCTGACAAGCCGGTGGCATCGGCACTGTTGGCCCAAAACCTGACTGATCCGCGTTATTTCTGGCCACGTCCGTCAGCGGGTAATTTTGATGGCATGGCCTCTGGCGGCAGTAATTATGGTCAGAGCAGCCACGATTTAATGCAGCAATGGCAGTCACGTATTACGAAATGGCAGCAATCGGCGGATCAGAAGAAACTTATTCCAGTTGAACTGATACAGGCTTCTGCGAGTGGCTTAGATCCACACATCAGTCTGGCTGCGGCTTATTATCAATTAAGCCGGGTGGCGAAAAGCCGGGGGCTGACAGAAGATCAGGCCAAGCAGGTATTAGAACAACATGTTGATCGCTCAGGCTGGTTCACAGGTGTGCCGATGGTGAATGTGATGGTTTTAAACTTAGCTTTAGATCAACAGGGTGTTTCACATGCCGCTCGATAATGATGATCAACGTCCTGATCCCGATGAGTTGCTGGCCGAAGTGCGGCCACCTCGCGGCCACCTGAAAATATTTTTTGGTGCTTATGCTGGCGTAGGGAAAACCTACGCCATGTTACAAGAAGCTAAACGATTACGCGCCGAAGGCCTGGATGTGTTAGTCGGCGTGGTTGAAACGCACGGCAGAAGTGAAACGGCGGCGTTGTTGGAAGGGTTAACACTACTTCCGTTAAAGCAGGTTCATTATCGCAAACACACATTTCATGAATTTGATATTGATGGCGCTCTGTCTCGGGCGCCCGCGCTGGTTTTGGTTGATGAACTGGCTCATTCCAATATGCCTGGCTCCCGGCATCCCAAACGCTGGCAAGACGTAGAAGAATTGCTGGCGGCCGGCATTGATGTGCTGACGACTCTGAATGTTCAGCATTTAGAAAGTCTTAATGACATAGTTGGCAGTATCACCGGGGTCCGGGTTCGGGAAACAGTGCCTGACCGGCTCTATGAAGAAGCCGCTGAAATTGTATTGGTGGATCTACCGCCAGATGATCTGCGTCGCCGCCTTGATGAAGGTAAAGTATATCTGCCTCAGCAGGCCGAACGAGCTATCGAGCATTTTTTCCGTAAAGAAAATTTAATTGCGCTGCGAGAATTAGCATTACGGTGTACCGCTGATCGGGTTGATGAACAGATGCAGGCATACCGCCACAGTGGAGAACCCGTCTGGCACACCAGAGACGCCATTCTGGTTTGTATTGGCCCTGGTGGCGGTAATGAAAAACTGGTCAGAGTGGCAGCGCGCCTTGCATCTCGTCTGGGATGTGTTTGGCATGCAGTGTACGTTGAAACGCCCCGTTTGCATCGACTGCCGGAACAGGAACGCAGAAGTATATTATCGACATTGCATTTTGCTCAGGAACTCGGTGCCGAAACCTCAACCCTACCTGCACAAGATGAGGCTGATGCCATTCTGTACTACGCCAGAGAACATAATCTTGGCAAAATTCTAATCGGTCGCCATCAGAAAAAACCTTGGTATCGTTGGGGACAGAGTCGCTTTGCCCATCGCTTAGGAACGAAAGGGCCTGATCTCGATTTATTAATTGTCTCACTTACAGATAATGATCATGTCGCGCCAACACTACTGCCCGCAGATATCCGCCATAAAGATGAGAAATGGCAACGCGAGGCAACAGGCATTGGCGCTGCATTACTGAGTTGTATTGTCATTACATTTCTTTCAACCATTCTCGTCAATTATTTAGCACCTCTGAATATAGTCATGCTGTATTTACTGGGCGTGGTTTTTGTTGCACTCCAGTATGGACGATTAAGTGCGAGTATTGCTGCAATTCTTAATGTAGCCAGCTTTGACTTCTTCTTCATCGCGCCGCATTTTTCCTTCGCTGTCAGCGATGTTCAGTATTTACTTACTTTTGCTGTGATGTTGCTAGTTGGATTATTGATCGGCCAACTTACTGCTTGGGCTCGCTATCAGGCTAGAGTTGCTCGTTACCGGGAAGAACGCGCCAGGCATTTATTTGAAATGGCAAAAGAATTGAGTTCAGCATTAACAGCAGAAGACATCGCCCACATTTCAGCGCATTTTTTAAACCGCAGTTTTCGGGCTAATTCGATGCTATTGCTCCCTGACGATCAAAAAGTCCTTAATTATGTTGGAAAAAGACCCTTACAAGTTGATCACGCCATTGCACAATGGTGTTTCGATCATAGTGCTCATGCGGGGATGGGTACCGATACGTTACCTGCCGCTGCGCAGCGATATGTTCCTCTGATCGCACCTTTACAAACGTTAGGGGTTTTGGTGTTAGAGCCAGCCAATTTAAGGCTGCTCATGATCCCGGAACAACAAAGACTGCTTGATACTTATGCCTTATTAATTTCAGTGGCTTTAGAGCGTCTTAAACTCGCTCGTGTTGCTGAAACTGCAAAATTACAAAGTGAAACAGAGAGACTGCGTAATGCCTTATTGGCAGCTTTGTCGCATGATTTACGAACGCCACTAACCGTGTTATTCGCTCAGGCGGAGATATTAATGCAATCCTTAGCACTTGAGCAGTCACCTCATATTCAACAAGCCAATGCGATAAGAACTCAAGTCTTAGGGACGACCAGATTAGTCAATAATTTACTTGATATGGCACGACTTGAATCTGAAGGCGTACATCTTCGTAAAGAATGGCAATCGTTGCAGGAAATAGCCGGAAGCGCTCTGGCAACGCTGAACATCCCGCTGACAGGACATCCTTTAAACATCAATATTCCTTCAGATTTACCGTTGTTGCATTGCGATGGGGTATTGATTGAGCGTGTACTGGTCAATCTTTTAGAAAATGGCTGTAAATATGCAGGTGAAGGAGTAACGATAGGGATCGATGTAACTGAATCTAAAGATTTCCTTCAAGTTACTGTTTGGAATTTAGGGCCTGAGTTGCCTGTAGGAAAAGAGAAATTAATTTTTGATAAATTTGCACGAGGAGAAAAAGAGTCCAGCATTCCAGGGATCGGTCTCGGGCTCGCTATTTGCCGGGCGATTGTTGAAACTCATGGTGGCACTATCTGGGCTGAAAATCGCGATGGTGGTGGTGTTAATTTTCACTTTACATTGCCACTGCAGCCATTACCTGAATTAGAACCGGAGCTGGGGAATAATAATGAATGATCTTACGACCAATATTTTAGTTGTTGAAGATGAACCGCAAATTCGTCGATATCTTGGTGCCGCATTATTATCAGACGGATTTAAGGTGTTTGAAGCAGATACATTACAACGAGGATTGATAGAAGCGGCAACTCGGAAACCAGATCTCGTCATTCTGGATTTAGGATTGCCTGATGGTGATGGAAATCAGTTTATTGAGGAAGTCCGTCAATGGAGCCAAATTCCGATCATTATTTTGTCAGCCCGCAGTGATGAAAGCGATAAAGTGAAAGCATTAAATAATGGCGCTGATGATTATTTAACCAAGCCATTTGGTGTTGCCGAATTACTAGCCAGAGTAAGAGCAAATTTACGACGAAGAAATTCAGTGCAAGGGGATGAAAATCCTACAATTTGTTTCGGAAATATTAAGATAGATCGGGCAAACAGACGCATTTTTCGCAATGGCGATGAGATCCATTTAACTCAATTAGAGTATCGGTTATTCATGACGTTGCTATCTCAACCAGGACGAGTTTTTACTCACCGGCAACTATTAAATACGGTTTGGGGTGCTGCATACATAGAGCAAACACAGTATATAAGAATATATATGGGGCATTTAAGGCAAAAGTTAGAGGATGATGCAACACGTCCTCGTTATTTACAAACCGAGACCGGCATTGGTTATCGATTGGTTATTGATTGATTTTTTAATGTAGCTTGATTTCATTAAATCTTACTGTTCTTATAAAAGGTAATCTTATGAATCAGAAAATTGTGATAAGAAATGAAGCTGATGCCGATATTTCTGCAATTAATAATGTGACTATTGCTGCATTTAAAACACTGGAAATCAGTAGTCACACTGAACAATTCGTAGTTTCTGCGCTCCGAGCGGCTAAAGCACTGACAATTTCTCTTGTCGCAGAATTAGCTGGGCAAGTTATTGGGCATATAGCCTTTTCACCCATATCAATTTCAGACGGAACACAAAACTGGTACGGATTGGGACCGGTATCAGTGCTACCTGAATATCAGCGCCAAGGTATTGGTAAAAAGCTTATAGCTGAAGGCTTATCCCAGTTGCAAGCCTTGGGAGCAAAAGGCTGTTGTCTTGTTGGCCACCCAGATTATTACCAAAAATTCGGTTTTCAAAACACTGAAAAGCTTACCCTTGTTGGCGTACCTCCAGAAGTATTTTTTGCTCTGTCTTTTGATGGAAATATTCCTACCGGCACAGTCACTTTTCATGATGGATTCACCGCAGATAAATAATCAAATATTCAACCATAGCCAGGAAACGATTACATTCCTGCATCATCTCATCTTCTACACCGCCAACCCTGGCTGGGTTTCAGACGCATGAGCATTACAGCTCATTTTGGATATACCTAAGTTCAATATTTTATGCAGAAATATCATCTTAGCTATTAGGTATAAATAGTCTCGTAAATTTGAATTAATATATATTTGAAATATAATTTAATATTAAGCCAGATTTCTATAGGTGATGTATGAATAAAAAATTCGGCTTACAGCATATATCTGTCTCTCTTGAGGCTCTTTTCGATTCAATGCCTGTCGCAATGGCATTGATCGACCGGGATGGTTGTGATGTTGTTGTTAATCAGCAGCTTAGCATACTTTATGGGCTAAACAAGAGCGATATATTAGGGAGGAAAGTGGCCGATTTTTGTAAAAAAAGTGGCTCAAACATTGAACGTGATTTTCGGATGTTTGATGCAGGATTAGACGTACCTGATCATGAAATACAAATAAATGATAAAACTTATTATGTATCAGTTAAACCTATCCGAGACAGCTCTGCTTTTACTGTTGGCGAAATGGTCAGTTTGACGGATATTACTCAACGAAAAAATATTGAAAAAGAACTTATCGAAGCGAATAAACAACTGCAGTTTTTGGCAAATAATGACCCTTTAACAGGGGTATTAAATACCCGCGCTTATCATCAAACGTGTGAGAAAATTATAAATTTGGCAAATCGTAACGATGCGATATTCTCTGTTATCTTTGTCGATCTGGATCATTTCAAAAATATCAATGACATATACGGACACGATGCCGGAGATCTTGTTCTCAAAGCCACTTCAAATTGTATAAGGGACACGTGCAGAAAAAGTGATGTTATTGGTAGAGTTGGTGGTGAAGAATTCTCAATATTCCTACCAGAGACAGATAGTGCTGGCGCTATAAGGTTCGCAGAAAAATTACGCGCCAATATTGAGCTATTAAATCCTAGTATTGGTGAAAATAAAGATATAATTGTTACAGCTAGTATTGGTGTTGCTTCAAAAATGGCGCATCACAAAGCGATAACAGATATCCAGCGTGATGCAGATCATGCGATGTATCATGCCAAAAAAGATGGCCGAAATCGGGTCGCATATTTACATCTTCCATGTTATATCGAACAAAAGCAATCTGAGCCTATCACTAATGATCCTAACACAAGAATTCAAATCGTAAATTTCGATTCTCCAACGCTGAAAGAATAACCAGATATTTCGGCAAATTTTGCTACAAATTCAATCATCAATATGATTTGGCAAGGGTGCTGACTTAATTATTCATAACGGAAATCAGTAATTAATTAATGATCCGTTAAAAAAGACCATCATAGCATGAGCTGAACCGGTCATTTTTCTGCATTGTTCACAGTGACAAAAATAGAAACGGTCAAAATCGTCTTCTATAGAGAATCGGACTTCACCACAGACGCATCCACCTGAGATTATTTTTTTCATAACAGTCCACTCAACGATAATGACTAACAAAACTCAGTAAAATCACAACTTCTTAGAAACCAGAACACGCTACGTAAAAAGTGAGGAAGAACTGTGTAACGTCCATCTGTAAATAGCGAAACTATTTCAGTTTGTAACTAATGCGTAACGAAACACTGATAGATTTGCTGGACGTTGTTCTGAATAGCGGGAGTATGATGATGGATCCACATTTAACTGAAATAAATAATGCGCACTTGTTCATGGATTATTTGCGTTGTTCAGGGATCAAATCCCCTATATCACGTAGTGATGATTGGGAATTTGTTGAGAAAGATCAAGTAATTGCCCGGATCACGAATGATAATAACGGAAAGATAAAGTTTTTTATTTGTGCGGCCATGCTCGGTCGAAAGTGACAACATAATTTGTAGTGAAGAATTGACCCTCACCAATGATTTTTTTACAAAATAGCTAACGATACTCGTGCGAGATTCAATGAGCCCAGAGTATCGTTAGTCAAGTTTCAGACAAGCATAAACAGTTTAATTAGCCAAAATGTGGGCAATTTGAAGCTCTCTTAGCATCGATTGCTTTTTAGATTGGTGTGTTTGCATGCGACGTAAAATATCATCCAGCACTTGTACTGCGCTGAGTATATAGGGCCCTTTATTTAGCATGACACATTCCGCCCGATGGCCCATGGCTGCATCAGTCACTTCTGCTCGGGACGGTATGCCATCTTTCGCCAGCGATTCCAAAACCTGAGTTGCCCAAATTACCGGTATATGGGCGGCTTCGCAGATCCATAAAATCTCTTCCTGAACTTCTGCTAAGCGTTCAAATCCACATTCAACTGCTAAATCACCACGTGCAATCATGACTCCGCAACAAGGTGCTCGCATCGCCGTTAATAACATCTCAGGCAAGTTTTTAAAGGCACGTTTTGTTTCAATTTTCAACACAATGGCTGGCGGGTTATTACTGAGTTTTGCCATCTGCTGCTGTAATAATTCAACATCATCAGCGCTGTTAGCAAATGACAACTCCACCACATCAGCGTGTTTTACTACAAATGGCAGTACTGCAATATCCTGTGCCGTTAATGCAGCTAATTTCAAATGACTGTCAGGCAGATTTATGCCTTTATCACTGCGTAATTTTTCGCCCAGCAGATGTACCAACGTGATCCGCACATGGATCTGGGCTGGTTCTACTTTTTCGATAACGCCACCAATTTTTCCATCATCAAAACGAATAGCTTCACCGGCTCGAATATCATCAAATATCTCAGGTAATGTACAACCAATATGGGCTGGTGTTAACAGTTGGCCTGAGCTGTCATAGGTTGCTGCACGTCCCGGTTCCAAGTCTCGGGTAAGCAGAAGCAAATCACCTTGTTTTAGTAGAATACTATTTTCTGTGTGTGGTAATGCGCCAACAGCAGCTTTGTGCTCTTTATTTTCACTATCATTGCTGTGCAATAGCGTGCCCGTGACGATATAAGCGGATTTCGTCGTTTCTGCCCAGCAGCCGTGAGGCGTGACATCAACAATGGTGAGTGAGCGTTTGGCATCACGGGCATCATGAAAACTAACACATGCATCAACATGAAGCGTTTTGAGCCATTTTTCTGGAACAGGTAGTGAGGCATCCGTTGGTGAGGGGGCTCGGTATCGCTCTGGATCGGAAGATAACCAGATCCTCGCAGGGAAAATGACTTTGCCATAACTATCATGTTTTGGGCGTACATGAACTACCGCCGGGCCTGGCTCCATCGGGCCTGTTCGCAATTTTGGCCCCGCTAAGTCCATCACGATACGACACGATAAATTCAACGATTTTTCTGCCATCTTCAAATATTGGATCATGTTTATCCAGGCGGTTTCATCATCATGAGCACAATTGATCCGCATGCAGTTCATGCCTTGTTTTAATAAGTTATGCACTAATGTGTAATCGTCGGCGGCTTCGCTGGGCATCGTGACCATGATCCGGACATCACGTTCAGACACTGTGGGTCCTAAAAGTGATTCAGTATGCTGTTTTAGTAATTGTTGGCCTTTAGAAAAATCTAACGCATGGTCTATTTCGACCGAGGGATGTTCTTGTGAAGAGAGAAGATATAAGTGGTCCAGCACTTTATCGAGCGATTTCAAAACGTGCGCTTCTGCTCGTCCGAGAGATGACAGCCCCAGTTCGGCCAGTTGGCATTGTAGCTGACGGAGGTCATGACGCCGGAAAGCGAGGTACTGCAATAGGTTTTGCGCACTGTCGTAAAAAGACGGATGAATGGCAGTAAGATACTTTTGCGCACAACTGGGAGCGGTGATCATATCGGCCTTGTGGCAAGCTCATTGGTCAGGCGCTCAATAATGTCGCCGTGTTCTGACGTGTTTTTTCGATTACATTTTGTGGCTGTCATAGCGTGAACTCTTTGAGCCTAAGCAATAATTCATTGGTGAACAATAAAACCGGTATCGCTAATATATAAACCCGAAGAGGTTGAATGATCACCTCAAATCGGTCAGATGCTCGATTTTGGTATGACGAACGTCTTTGCCTTTTATGTAATAAATAATGTAATCACTGATATTTTGGCAACGATCGCCTATTCGTTCTATCGAATGAGCACATCGGATCATTTCCAGCACCTGTGGGATCGCATGGGGGTGTTCTGCCATGTAGTTCATGAGTTCGCAGATCAATAATTCATATTGCTCATCGACCTTATCATCTTCTTTATATAACTGTACGGCAGCTTCAACATCCATGCGGGCGAATGCATCCAGAACACTCCGTAGCATTTCTTTGGCCAGTTCCCCCATACGGTGAAGATACAATGGCTGTATATGAGGAAGATCTCTATTTTTACGGACGAACCGGACAATTTTTCGAGCTACATTACCAATCCGTTCCAAATCTGAAACAGTTTTGATAACGATCTGGACCAGACGAAGGTCGCCGGCTGCTGGCTGGTGCAAGGCGAGAACACGGGTGCAGGTGTCGTTTATTTCTACTTCCATCATGTTGACCTGACGGTCTGTTTCTATAATTCGTCGTACTTGTTCAATATTTTGCGTGCGTAATACCTGTAATGCATCATGCAACTGCTGTTCTACAACCCCCCCCATAGCCAATAAGCTATTGCGAATAGTCGTCAGTTCACTATTAAACTGAACAGAAACATGATTTGTTATGTTCATTTTAGCCTCTCAGGTATCTGGATCTTTTTCTCCTATTAATTATAGGTGTATAGGATGACGTATTTATGAACAGTATTTTTTCTATCGTGGTGACTTGTTTCAGTGAGAATGCGTTTCATGAAAATGAGGCATCTGCATGTTTTCTATACAAAATAATGATAAAAAAATATTTTTCCCATTATTTACACCGTGATACCTGATTGATGAAATAGGCTGTTTAGCCCGATAAAATGAACTATCTGAGCCGATTTATGGTGTTTAAAGCCTGAATGATGGTTTTATCTCTAGTGTAGTCAGGGTTGCCGCCTTCTTGAAATGTGGTGCGATTGAGATAGCATACTGGGAGTCATCGCGCTCCTGATCAAAATTTTGGATAAAAATGAAGCTGGATAAATGCACTGTCACTATCGTGAGTTGGATGAAAAGATGTGGCTATATCAATCTCGATGACCTTGTTTGTGAACGCTTGATCGCTGATTTTTGTGATAATAAGGTGATCCGTAGTCTGGATTGGTTAGCAAAAAATCAACTCATTCAGGAACGCCATGAACGACCGGATTGTGAACCCTATATTTTGGTGCCGGGTGGCATTGAATATTCGAGCGATGAATGGTGCCTGAGTGAACTTGGGAAAATGCTGCGTTGGTAACTCTGTATTACTGAAATCGATTCTGGTGTAGTCGATCAGATTAGCAGGGGAGACCAATCGCTTTTCGCAACTTATCGAGAAGATATTCATAGCTGCAGACGCGCATCGTCAGCATATAAAATAGGAATGCATCTTTTAACTTAGATAGTTAATTTAACTAATGTCTATTAGATATGTAGTACGTAATACAGCAATCTTATTCTATTAAATCACTATATTTTGTGAAACAATATGTTTTTTGCATATGCAATAAAGGATGGCTTATGGGTCGACCGAAGATCCCTCGGAATATTTGTGGTAAACCAGCAGATAGCTGTTTTAAGCCAAACGGTATTCCAATGAGTGAGCTTGAAAGAATTGATTTAGCACCGGATGAGTTTGAAGCACTACGGCTGGTTGACTTGCAAGGCCTGCTTCAGCAGGATGCCGCTGTTGTGATGGGGGTTTCACGCCAGACCCTTGCGAATTTAGTTAAGGCTGCCCGCTGTAAAGTCGTTGACTGTTTAGTGCATGGTAAGGCACTGATGATGCATCAGCCAGATTAACGATTTACCCCCTATTTACTTACGCATATCCGTTTGCTTTCAATGCGCGGAGCCCATAATTGAAAGACTATATTCCCGATCTTGTTTATTTTCTGGAAATATAGTCTATTCGCTTTAACTTTAACCCTGACGCGCTTTGAAGCGAGGGTTGGTTTTACAGATAACAAATACCTTCCCTCGACGTTTGACTATTTGACAATCAGGATGACGGGTTTTAGCACTTTTCAATGAAGATAATACTTTCATGGTGACTCCGCTTAGTTGATGTTATGTTATAACGTAACACTTTCTTCTCGGTGAAGCAATTCGGCAAATTGTTGATTAGATAAATAGCCAAAGTTTGTGCGTACCACTTATGTTCGTCATATCTAATATTTCGGGTTGAGCGGAGAGGCTGCAGGCATTGCAAGATATTATTAGGAAAATTGATACGGAATCAGTATATCCGGCAGGTATAAGAGTGTAAGCGGCATCAGTCTCAGGCATGGGGTATGATATCATCACCCCATGAATAATAAGGTTTATTGATAAATGTTATTAATAATGGGTTTAGCTCTGATTGGGTTGTCAGCGGGCGTGTTATCGGGTTTGTTTGGCATTGGCGGTGGTATTTTGATAGTACCAGCGCTGATGTACGGGCTTGGATTTAGTCAGAAACTGGCAACCGGTACAAGTCTCGCTATTTTATTACCTCCCGTTGGCATTGCGGCGGTCATGGAATATTACCGACAAGGTGCAGTTGATATTAAAGCAGCGATGATCATTGCTGTGATGGTGGTAGTGGGGAGCTGGTTTGGGTCAAAATTCTCTGTAGGCATTGATCCGGTCACGATGAAATTACTTTTCGGTATTTTTCTGATCCTCCTTGGCGGATACATTATTTATGATGCCACATCCGGTTGAGTTCTCAATCCGGGTATCCTGCCTGCTGTTTTTAATCACTTATCAAATTGACAATTAGAACACCTGTTCAGATTGGACAGGTGAGAGATCTGCTATCTAAAATCGGTAATTAATATTGCATATGCCAATAATTTATTGTTATATAGCATATGCAAATTAGTGAAAGGAGAGGATAGCATGATCTTCTGGTTGCGTCATATCACGAGGGAACGTTCTGCCTGGTTCTTGCTGGGGCTATCTGCCGTATTTCTCGAAGTATGTGCTTTATTGTTTCAGCATGGACTGGGTTTACGGCCATGCCTGATGTGTATTTATGAGCGCCTTGTCGTGCTTGGGTTGCTTGGTTCCACTTTGATTGCATTGATAGAACCTGCCAAAACATTTTGGCGCTGGAGTGGGCTGATCTTGTGGGGGTTGAGTATCTATCGTGGATTGCAGCTGTCACTCAGACATGTTGATTATCTGCTCAATCCATCACCATTCAATTCTTGTTCATTTTTTCCTGATTTTCCTGCCTGGTTGCCGTTGGATATTTGGTTCCCTTGGTGGTTTAAGCCTCTGGCCGAGTGTTCTGAACATCAATGGAATTTGTGGGGCTGGGAATTACCCCAATGGCTAGTGCTTATTTTTAGTGTCTATCTGATCGTCTGGATTGTCATTGTCGCTGCTAATTTGCTGACACATAAGTATTTGGCTGAATGAGTTTGCTGTTTATCAGCTAGTGATATAGACACAGGAACTTTTTAAATTGTTTGCAGCACCAGTACATGCGGAGCGATGCATGAGCATAAAAAAACTAAAAAAAGCAGGGCTTAAAATTACGAATCAGCGTATGACCGTTCTTGATTATTTATCTGATGCGGATGAACGTCATTTCAGTGCTGAGGATATCTTCAGAGACCTGCGTCTGAATGGTGATGATGTTGGCCAGGCAACGGTATACAGAGTACTTAATCAGCTTGAAAAAGCGGGTATGCTCGAACGGCATCATTTCGAGGGCAGTAAAGCTTACTATGAACTGAAATCGAAAGAGCACCATGATCATCTTGTATGCCTGTGCTGTGGAAAAATAGTTGAATTTTTTGACCCCCTTATTGAGCAAAGACAAAAAGAGATTGCCGAGCAATATGGCATTCAATTGAGCCATCATCATTTGTGTCTGTTTGGTTACTGTTCTGATCCTGACTGCAAACTCAAGAACTGACTTTTTCTGAATAGTCAGTGCGTGTTCATCTGTGGATGTTTGCTGTCTGTCTTTAAACCAAAGGTGGAATTTTATTCATTTGTATATTGCATATGCCAAATAAAAGACCTATAGTTTGCATATGCCAATTACTGCTGTTCCTGATTTTTCGGATGTGAATGTTTGAAAGGCAATGTCGCGTCAGGGAACGGTAGTAATTGGCTGCCTCAGGTCAGAACTCGTTGCTGTAATTTGCAGGAAGTTATCAGGATCGGGAAAGACCTCTCAGTTATTTTGATATAGGAGTCACGTCTGATGATTACAGCTATTCCCATGAAGGAAGATCGTGTAGCCAGCCATTTTACTAAGGCTGATAGTTTTGTTTTTGTTAATGAAAACGGAGATGTTTTATCCCGTAAGGCAAACCCTGCACTGAATGCAAATTGTTCAGGAAAGAAAGATCTGCTCGCCATGTTGCTTGCAGAAAATGCTAAGCGTGTGATTGTCCGAAATATTGGTGAGCGAATTCTGGGCAAATTGCTCGAAAGCCAGTTTGCTGTATTTCAAACGAGTTGTGGTCGACAAAATGTACAGGAGCTGGTGAGTGCCCAAGCAAATAAGTTGGTATTAATGACCAGCTCATCACAAGGCCGTCAATCATTGAACTATGAAGCTAAACAAGCAAATGGTGGATGTGGTTGTGAACATGATGGACATGAACCGCATCAATCCTGTTGTGGCCAGGAAGGGCATTCTCACGGGCATTCACATCAGCATGGTTCCGGTCGTTGCTGCCAGAATCGAGGTGATGCGCAAAATGCCGGTCATGGTCATGACAAAGGACGTTGCTGCCATTCATGAGTATTTGGATTGCCGTTTTTGCTGGTTTTTTATCGCTATTGATCATTGCTGTTGCCATGGCAGGGTTCTTTTTCTTGCTGACAAGAACAGTTGAAAAATCAGCTATATCAGAAGAAAAAAATGACAATACCGAACGTAGCGAAGATAAAACCATTCATTTCTGATTTTATCAAAGTTGTGTTTTTATTGGAATATGCCAAAAATTAAAGTATCATTCATTTATTAGATGTATCTAATGTATAGCTCTAACCAAGGAGTTTATAATGACTGAAACCGTAAACAATGTGGCTATGCCACGTTTAAATGAAGCGGCTCCGATATTTACTGCCAAGACAACTCACGGCATGCTGAGTTTGTCTGATTACAAAGGTAAATGGCTGGTGTTGTTCTCGCATCCAGCCGATTTTACGCCGGTTTGTACAACAGAATTCATGGGATTTGCGAAAGCTAGTGGTGATTTTAAAGCACTGAACTGTGAATTACTGGGGTTATCGATTGATGGTGTTCATGCTCATATTGCCTGGGCGCGTAGCATTAAAGATAACTTTGGCGTTGAGATCAATTTTCCCATCATTGCTGATTTGAATATGGCGGTCGCCCGTTCTTATGGCATGGTTCAGCCAGGGGCTAGCGATACCTCGGCTGTGCGAGCAACATTTGTCATCGATCCTGACGGTGTGCTGCGGGCTATGCTGTATTACCCAATGAGTAATGGCCGTTCTGTTGCAGAGATCCTTCGTCTGGTTAAAGCTTTACAAACTACCGATAGCAATGTTTGTGCAACTCCTGAAAATTGGCAGCCAGGAGATGAAGTCATTGTTCCGCCGCCAGCCACGACGATGGCGGCAGAAGCACGTAAAAGCGAAGGCTATAACTACACAGACTGGTATTTCAGTAAACGTAAATTATAACTCCGTTAAGACAGGGGGAGATGTAGAGCCTCCTGTCTTCTTTTACTGAGGTTAGTATGAGTAATATCCAGACAGATCATGGCATTGTTGCCGAACAAAACCGGTTATTGCATTTTCCGGTGTCTTTTTTTTCAATCGTGATGGGGTTAAGCGGAGTAACACTGGCCTGGAAAGCGGCTGGACAACCGACACCTGCTGCTATTCCATTCATGTTGATGTTGTTTACATCACTGGTGATGGTTGTCATCACATCGTTTTATGCCGTGAAACTTTTGCGTTATCCATCGGCTGTAATGGATGAGTTACGCCATCCTGTTCGTCTTAATTTTTTCCCTGCATTTTCAATTAGTTTGTTACTACTGTCTGTGGCTTGGCAGGATTACTCGCAGATTTCATTTGGATTGTGGCTTTGTGGCGCAGTGATTCAATTTTGCCTGACTCTGTATGTCATGAGCAGTTGGATCCATCATTCGCATTACACACTATCACATGCTAATCCAAGTTGGTTTATTCCAGTGGTAGGTAACATTATTGTGCCTATTACTGGTTCCCATTTTGCTTACACTGAGGTTAGCTGGTTTTTCTTCAGCATTGGTCTGGTCTTCTGGCTGGTGTTGTTGACGATTGTGCTTTACCGCTTGTTTTTTCATGAGCCCTTGCCAGCCCGTTTGACGCCGATGTTGTTTATTCTTCTGGCACCACCATCCGTTGGATTTGTGTCATACAGTGGCTTGGTGGGCGGATTAGATAACTTTGGTCGGGTTCTCTATTACATTGCTTTGTTTCTCAGCCTGCTACTCTTCAGTAATGTGCTGCGTTTTATCCGTCTTCCATTTTTTCTTTCTTCATGGGCATATTCCTTTCCGGTTGCTGCATTGACGATAGCCACGAAGAAAATGTTTATGTTTACCGCGTTACCTCTTTTTAACGTTTTATTTATGGCATTTATTTCCATATTGTCGCTTTTGGTGCTGTGGCTTGTGGTCAGAACCTGCAAAGCAGTTATTGCCGGTGAATTGTGCCGACCTGAATAAAAACAATGTGGTTGCTTAAATTATTCATTATCTGACTTGCAGGAATCGAGTATGACTAAAATTGTGATCATCGGTGGTGTTGCTGGCGGTGCATCGGCTGCGGCCAGAGCGCGTCGTTTATCAGAAACCGCAGAAATTATTGTGCTTGAACGGGGAGAATTTGTTTCTTTTGCTAATTGTGGTTTGCCCTATCACATCAGCGGAGAGATTGAAGCCAGAGACGCCTTATTGCTGCAAACACCAGAGAGTTTCCGCCACCGGTTTAATGTGGATGTTCGGGTTTTCAATGAAGTTATTGCTATCGACAAACATAAAAAAGAAGTCACTGTGCGTCGGGTTTTAACGGGGGAAATCTATCAGGAATCCTACGATAAGTTATTGCTGAGCCCTGGTGCTTCACCGGTTAAACCGCCGATTCCTGGTATCAACAGTCACTATGTCTTTAGTCTGCGTAATATTCCGGATATGGATCAAATCCTATCTTCCTTGTTACTGAATAAACCAGAACATGCCACTGTTGTCGGTGGTGGTTTTATCGGGCTGGAAATGGTTGAGGCATTACACCATCGCGGGATCAAGGTGACATTACTGGAGTTGTCTGATCAAGTTATGGCGCCAGTAGACCGCGAAATGGCCAATATGCTGCATCAGAAATTGGTCGAAAAAGGGGTCGATTTACGCCTGAATACCGGATTGGCCGCAGTGACAGAGCTGGAGATCCAACCCGCAGAGCCTGAGGCAACAGGTGAATATGATAAGCAAATTGAGCATACCAACACGCTGGAATTGATGTTGAGTACCGGCGAGATGCTGAAAACCGGACTGGTTGTGCTGGCGATTGGTGTCAAACCCGAAACTATGTTGGCAAATCAAGCGGGTATCGAGTTGGGAGCCCGAGGTGGGATCAAAGTTGATGCCCGGATGTGTACTTCTGATCCTGACATCTTTGCGGTTGGTGATGTGGTTGAAACCGAAGATTTTGTGACCGCATTACCTTCGCTGGTGCCACTTGCTGGCCCCGCAAACCGTCAAGGGCGTATCGCTGCGGATAATATGCTGGGGCGCCGTGAAATATATCGACGTACACAAGGTACATCTATTTGTAAGCTGTTTGATATGGCGATCGGCAGTACGGGCTTGAATGAAAAAACGCTGAAGCGCCTAAAGCTGCCTTATGAAAAAATTTACGTTCATACCGCCAGCCATGCCAGTTATTACCCTGGTGCGCATCCGGTTACGTTGAAATTATTGTTTAATCCGACTGATGGTGAAATTTTAGGGGCTCAGGCGGCAGGGCTGGACGGTGTAGATAAACGAATTGATGTATTGGCTGTTGCTCAGAGAGCGCGGATGAGCGTCTATACACTGCAGGATCTGGAGCTAACTTATGCTCCGCCCTTCGGTTCAGCCCGTGATGTTGTCAATCAGGCTGGCATGGTGGCATCAAATATTCTTAAAGGTGATGAAGCGGTTTGCCACTCGGAAGAGTTATTACTCGGCGCGTCAGATCAAATCGTATTAGATGTTCGCAATCCGCCTGAATTGGATGCGTCCGGCTCTTTCCCTGATGCCATCAATATTCCACTGGATCAATTGCGTCAGCGGTTACACGAATTGCCGAAAAATAAGGAGATTCTGGTGGCCTGTCAGGTTGGTTTACGAGGGCATGTCGCCTGCCGGATGTTGATTCAACACGGGTTTAAAGCCCGCAATCTGACCGGTGGATTCAAAACCTATCAAATGGTCACCACAAAATTTTAATAATTTCTGTTTATAAATAAGGAGTCATCATGGCTAAAAGTTACAAAGAAATTAATCAGGATCAACGGCAGTTCGGTTCGGCATATCGCAAAGCCAGCCCGGATACCATGAATGCTTTTTTGGCTTTGCACAAGGCGGCGATGGTTGAAGGCGCTGTCAGTATTAAGCATAAAGAGCTGATTGCTACCGGCATTGCTATTGCAGCCCGTTGTGATGGTTGCATTGGCGCGCATGTCGCGGCAGCACTGAAAGCTGGCGCAACAAAACAAGAACTGATTGAAACAATCGATGTGGCTGTATTGATGGGCGGTGGTCCGGCCATTATTTATGGCACGCAGGCACTGGCGGCGGTCGAAGAGCTGTCAGCCGAATAACTCAGTGATATTCAGGAAGGCAATGTCCTTCCTGATCTGAAAGCAGGAATAGCATGAAAACCTATCAGGCATGTCTGCAAAGCCATGCACATTGTGTTGTATGCAGTGACGGCTCAACCAATCCGCATTCACTGCAACTAAGTTTTAAGCAGATTTCTGAAAATGAAGTTGCGGCAGATTATCAGGTCGATAAAAAACATCAGGGCTATACCGATTTATTACACGGTGGCATCGCCAGTACGTTACTGGATGCAGCGATGACACACTGCTTGTTGTCGAAAGGGATTGAGGCGCTGACGGCAGAGCTGAATGTCCGTTTCCATACACCGGTCTTGGTGGGAGATTCAGTTCAGATCATCGGTCGATTAATCAGCCAGCGGCGTGGCATCTATCTATTAGAAGCGACCTTATCGGTGGCGAAACAGATTTGTGTTAAAGCCACCGGAAAATTCATTCAGCCTAAAGGGGGCGTGATCCAGCGTGAGTTGCCGGTTTGAGTTAACTGTCATTTGTGATAATCATGCCAAGAATGAATTACTTTCAGAACATGGCCTCTCGTTTTATATCCTGGCAGATGGATTGACGATTTTGTTTGATACTGGCAGTGGTGAGACATTGCTGCCTAATGCGATGAAACTGGGTATTGATTTAGCAAATTGCACGCATCTGGTATTAAGTCATGGTCACTACGATCATACTGGTGGCATTGCTCAAATGCTGGCGAAAAATACGCACTGTTCGGTGATTGCGCACCCGTTTATTCTGTCGGATCGCTATAGCCGTCATGCTGATCGCCCCGTTAAACGGATCGGTATGCCAGTGAACGAGCGGGCAGTATTACAACAGTTAGATCCGGTACGGTTGCATTGCAGTCCGGTTGCTTCTTTTATCAGTGAGAATATCGGTATCACCGGGTTTATTCCCCGTACTCATGTATTTGAAGATACCGGCGGGCCATTTTATCTTGATGAGACGGGGCAGTTTGCCGACATGATCCCGGATGATCAGGCGTTATGGATCAACACACCGCAAGGGCTTGTCATTATTTTAGGCTGTTGTCACTCCGGAGTGAGCAATACGGTCGAATACATTCGTCAGCTCAATGATGGCGCCAGTGTCGCTGGTATTATTGGCGGGCTGCATTTGCTGCATGCTTCTGCTGAACGGCTTGAACAGACAATAATTTATTTGAAAAAGCTGAAACCGCAGTTCATCTATGCTGGGCATTGCACGGGAGATGACGTTATTGTTAAGTTGCGGCAGAATTTGCGGGAAACCGCAGTTGGCCAATTTTTCGCTGGTATGCAAATAGGCTAATAACAAGATTGATTAATCATAGGAATAAACTATGTTCAGAGCATTTTTATTATTTACAGCATTAACTGGCAGTTTTACGGTCAGTGCCAAAGATTGGCTGATTGATGTTAGAACCGCTGCTGAGTACACCATTGAGCATGCTGATGGTGCGACGAACATTGAATACCAGCAGATAGTGATTGGAGCACAGCAGGCTGGTATTGAAAAGCAAGATACGGTGCATCTGTATTGCCGATCAGGCCGCCGGGCTGAGATCGCCAAAGAGTTATTAATACAAAATGGCTATCAGAAAGTGGAGAATCTGGGCTCATTGCAAGATGCAGAAAGCTGGGCTAAAACCTCGCATCTTGCAGTGGCGACTAATCACTAATACCGCTCTATTTTTTCTGACCAATCAACAAAAAAACAGGGAAATCAATCTCTTTATTGTTGATGATTTTCCTGTTTACAAATCCGGTACAGGAATGGATGACATTCAGACCAGAATGCTGAAATATCTGCTTCATTTCAACGCGTTCAAAGCCATGGTGCGGAACAGTTTCTTTACTGTGAAATGAGCCGTCTTCTGTATCTAAATCACAGATGCAGAGATATCCTCCAGGGTGCAGCGATTGACTAAGATTGGCAATAGTTTGCTTATGATCTGCGATGTGATGCAGCACCATTGAAGAAAAAATCAGATCATAACGGTCAACAATCCTGGCAACATTCAGGTCTACTATTTTTGCTGACGTGCAGGCAGATATTTTCAGCTTATTTTCTACTTCTGACAGCATACCGCGAGAGGTATCACAGAAGGTTATTTCTCCCACTTTTTCAATCAGATTGAAACCAAGCAAGCCTGTGCCACAACCAAATTCCAGCGCTTTGGTTGCTCGGGTTAAAGGGATCGTCTGTTCTATTATTTGGGCAATGGCCTTAGCCTGCGCAACCCGCTGGTGTTTTGTATCCCATTCTTTTGCGGCGTTATCAAAAAAGTCTGACATTAGTGTGCGGTAATATCCGTATTTCCGTATCTTGCCAGTATAGCATTGATGTAGTGTCAGAAATTTCGTATCCCAATGACTTGCACAACAGAGCCTGTCCCATTATGGCCAATACCTTCAATAATTTTTCGTTCAACTTTCTGCAACCGTTCGAACATAAGGCCTCGTAATTCTTGTTCTAGCATTTCCGGTGTCATTAACCAATCCGGATTTGATGGGCCGCCTGTTTTAAATTCAAGCTGCTCCGGCGTATAGGCTTCGAGCAGCAATACGCCTCTTGTTTTCAGACTTTCCACACAGTCGGCATGTACTTGTGAGCGTAAGTCTGGCGGAAGATGCGCAAATATTGCCACCACGCCATCCCATACTTGTTTACCGGGATTGTAATGCTGCAAATCGGCATGGATCCAATCCACCTTAACACCTTTTGACTTTGCCAGTGTTAGCCCTTTGCTCAATCCCACTTCAGAGGCGTCGACAGCGGTCACGTTGAAACCCAATTCTGCCAGCCAAACAGCATTCCGGCCTTCGCCTTCGGCAATACACAAAATATTTCCGCCAGGCTGAAAATGGTGTACAGATTGCTTCAGAAAATCATTTGGTGTTGTGCCATAAATAAATCTTGGATCGCTGTATTTTTCGTTCCACATTGATTATATCCACCTAAAATATCAGGGCGAGATCATGAACGTTT
>MTLE01000809.1_pt1 | contig 26614 bp, 26 predicted proteins | sample 1982461 | NCBI WGS metagenome assembly MTLE01 (sample SAMN05712605, study PRJNA340218) | biofilm metagenome | isolation source: sample SPL anode biofilm adapted to -200 mV | place: USA | collected 2012-02-03
GCCTCTCCATGCCCTCGTATCCCGCGGATACGGAAGACGCCTTTACCTTCTTCGAGTCCCAGCCGGGGGTGGAGCGGCTCAAGCTCTCTCTGGACCTGGCCCTGGGCTACGCGGTCTCGCAGGAGGTCTTCATCCTGGGCCGCGTCGACGGCTTCGCTGACCGCCTCTATGACAACTACGACTACCTGTAGATTAACCTCTACCTCTGCTCGCTCGGGTTCAGATACTATCCGATGACAACGGGGCTCTACGTGGAGGCGGGAGCGGCAGCTCCTCGGACTGGGCTTTGGCTACGGAGGGGCGCTGGGATGTGACTTCAATCCCGAGCCGAGAGGTTTCGGCCTCACGCTGGAGGCATGGTACGACAGCATCGAGCTCGAGGGTGAGGGAGCGGACTGTCTCATGCTGACGCTCAACCTAAGCTGGAAGCAGGAATCCGCCAGCGCGGGCAGGGCTTCCCGGAGCACAAGGAGCCCTGGACATCTCGCTCGACGCTCGCTCGGTTCGAATCCGTCCCTTCGGGCCGGTTGCCGAGTGGGATCGATTGTAGTGCGCGCTGGCGCGCTGCGGCATCCCCTATTCTCCACCATAAAAAAAGCCCGCCTTTCGGCGGGCCATGAAAAGTGGAGAATAGGGGATTCGGCTTCCGCCCCTCGACTTCGTGTCTCGGGGCTCCAGCCCGCCTCCGTCTCCTCTCGGCGCGTCCGTGCGCCTCCGTCTCCTCTCGGCGCGTCCGTGCGCCTCGTCCTCGCCAGCTCGGATCGGAGCTTTCGGTTCGAATTCCCTATTCTCCTTATCAAAACAGAAAGCCGCCCTTGCGGACGGCTTTCTGTTTCGTGGAGAATAGGGGATTCGAACCCCTGACCTATAGATTGCGAACCTATAGGTGGGGCCAGTCGCCGCTTCTCCATCCCTAGCCATTTTTTGCTTCCGTTGGTTAATTCTATACTTAGCAAGGGATACTGTGCAAGGACTTCTTGGTCATCGGTTATCAATCCTTGCCTTTCTTGGTCATTTCTCAATCTCAGAGTCAATCTCAGAGTGGAGTTTTGGACGAGAATCTCAGAGATAATCTCAGAGTTTAGAAGGCTCGGGCGGCTTGCATGGAATCGCTTCGGCCTCACCGGATAGCCCACCGCCAGCCTGAGGTCGAAAGCTCGCCGTGTATAGAAATATGCCATTATGTATGCATCTCGTGCTGTCGGGTATTTCAAACAAGCTGCTTCTATGCAGATGGGAGGAGTACCATGGCCAAGGATGTGCTCCCGCATCCTCCTACAATTCCTCAAGAGACGTCCACAGTGCTCAATAAAGCGGCGGTCGACTTAATTATTACATCTTAACCCAACTGGTCGGGATCCTCTTGTAGTCTCGCCCGAAGTAAGCCCACAGCCCCATCCACGGCCTTGCGCGGTGGATGAGGGATGGCCGTTCAAGCTCTCGTTCAAGGTAGATAGCCGTGATCACGGTACCAGACGTACTTCTGCACATAGATGTTGAGATAGACCGGATCACGGAGGCACCGATCCAGGAAGCTCTTTTCCTCCTCGAGCACAATGGGGAAGATATGTACGGATTCCCCTACGATACCGGCCTCACGTTCCCGTAGGGTGGGCGGCAGTTTGCGGGTGTGATACTCGAAGAGGATGCGCTTGGCTTCCTTGATCTTGGCCCGCGTCATGCGTTTTTCCGAGAGGTACTTCTCGTAATCCTTGTACAGGGCGAAGGCGTCCCAGTCGGCTACAGTTACGTCGGGGCTGAGGTACCGGGCTATAAGCTCAAGCTGATCACCGTGATTCTCGATGGCCTTCTCGAAGTTGAGGAGCTTCGAGAGCTTCACCTCGCTGTCGATGTTCCCCATGAGCCTCAGGATTATGTTCTCGTTGCGCAGGTAGATTCGCCCGATCGTTATTGCGCGGCATGTATCGAAGTCTACCTTGAGCTCTTGGATGAGGTACGTGTGGGCGGTCTTATAACCCAAGGCCGTACGCTGGGCCGCGAGCCCAGGATCATCTTCGATCCTGGCGCAGATGCAGTTCCGAATGAGCTTGTGGGGAACTCCTTCCGCCATATGCTGCCGAAACAGGAGCTTGGCGTCGGTCAGGGTGTGGAGCGTGGTGAGGTCATTGCAGATACTATCCGTACCGTAATACACGGGCTTGAGGTTCCTCAGCTTAATGTCCGACAGTTCACGTCGGTACGCCAGCTGCGCCTTTTCAAGGTACTGCACGTGTGAGGAGTCATTCAGGCCGAGTACTTTGACGTCGAGGCCCTTCTTGATCAGGCCGACGATCTCCTTCTCGGGATCGGTCGCGGTGAGGACGGGAGGCTTGGCCTGGTCCTTCTCGTACTTCGCGGCTTTCTCCGCATCGCGCTCCGCTGTGGTCTTCGGTTTCCGGCCCGTCATGAAGGCGACATACTGGTCGAATGGCAATTCGAGGAAGGGCACCTTCATGTCCTTAAACTTGATGTGCCGATAGAAGGCTGTCAGTATATAGGAAAGGCGGGCGGCGCGTTCCACGACCTGATCCTTGGTCAGACCCCATTGGCCTTGGATCGTCGTTACCATGAACCGGTCGATGACTTCGCCCGTCGAAAGGCGCTTGTAGAAATCGCCCGTGGAGACCCCCAGTTCCAAAGCCGAGACCTTGATCCAGGTCGGAAGCTTCATCCCCGAGTCTTGGAGATAGAGCCCTCGGCATTTTGTCCGGTACGCATCGAGGCTGGAGTTTAGGTACCATCGATTATACTCCCAGTCATGGGCTAGGAGTCGCTCCTCGGCGACCTTCAGATCCTTGGTGTAGAGGTCTTCCTCGAGTTCTACCAGAGGTCGCGCCTCGCCTTCCTCAATGCGGAGCTCGGGACCGATCCTCCCGTCGGAGGTTGTCATCAAGCCCGGAACCGGAACGGTCATCTTGGGCGGCACATGTTCCTCCAAGGCCAGCCGCTCCGCGTACGCTCCTGGGGGGATGCAGATCACCTCAGGCGTCTGGCAGAGTAGGGCATCACGCCGACGAGCAGAGGCTTCGAGGCGCCGAGAGATATACGCCGCCCGCTCGAGTTCTCGTTCCGACAGAGCACCGGGACCAGTGAGACAAAGTGCCTGATAGGGGAGAACCTCCGATACTCGATCTGTATTTGGATCAAGTCTCAGTCGCGCTTCTGGCAACTTACGAAGTAGGTTGATTTGAGACGAATCGATGGTCGCGAACGTGACTGGCTTCATGATCGCGCCCCTTCCCCCTCTTGCTTTACCGGCGCGGGACCAGAAGAACATGCAGAGAGCCAAGCGGCTATTTGCCGCTTGCTGAAGATGATGCGCCCGCCAAGCTTAGCTCCTGGGATGAGGCCCTTCTCGAACTGCCGGTATATGGTTACCGGGGAACTTCGGGTCAGAGAGGCAAGCTCGGCGACAGTGAAGAATCCGGCTTCTAGATCTTCAGGATTTAAAGAGGGACGCTCATAACGCGGCATAGGCCGCTCCAGTCTTGTTGGTGGCAGTCGCAGTCTGCCGCTGGCGCCAGACAATGATGCCGTAGAACCGCGGAGGTCGTGCTGACTCGCTAATGAGGAGGCCGATTGTTAATAGCTTGGGAGAGTGAGGACCATACAAGGCCAAGCCGAGACGATAGGATCGTCTCCCGAGAGACCACTGAATGAGCATGCGATTCCCCTAATGCCTGGATGAACCAGGTTCTCTTGAGGTCCTTTCCCGACGGGAAAGGGTAAGCGCCGCTCAGGCCATAAGGCCGATCTTACGGAGCTATCGCATGCTAACGGTCCTTCGCTTTACGAGGACCGTCGTGGCTATTCGTAAGATAGTCATGTGCCATTGTCGGTGTCAAGGGTCTCTAAAGCCCTTTCTTGTAGTCGGCAGGTAGTGTGAACGAAGATGAGAGCCGCTATGGCAGGATAGCTGTCGATTACTTTTCGTAGCGTCAACGGCTCCGTGATTGATGTTTTACAGCTGGTTGGATGACGCTTGCTCATTCGAAGTGCGCGGGATGGATGGTAGCCTTTTATATTGCAGTGAGAATGGACTCAACCCGTGTTCAGTGTGAAGGGGTGAGGCGACTACTTATAGATCAGGAGGATTATTCATGATCTACCAAGTGGTTTCCGAGCGCCATACTCCGTCGTACCGAATCGCATCTCCCAAGGATGCCTTCGGAGCCTTGACGCGTTATGCGGGTTCACGATGCGAACGCTTCATCGTACTCACCCTCGATGGGGCGCATCAGCTGATCGCGTCACGGATCGTCAGCATGGGGCTTGTCAATCGTACGGTGGTACACCCTCGGGAAGTTTACTTCCCTGCCATTAAGGATAACGCCGTGGCGATCATCGTCGCGCACAACCATCCCTCTGGCAAGCTGGATCCGAGTCCCGAAGACCTCGAGATCACCAGACGACTCCGCGAGTCCGGCGAGATTCTCGGCATAAGCCTCCTGGACCATGTCGTGTTCCACAAGAAGACCGGATTCTACTCATTCGTGGAGCATGGATTGCTGTCCCCTGCGATCGATGGCTGATACCCCAGAAGTGAGCGGACATATAAAGAAACTACAGCTCCATCTATTTAGATATACCTAACTAGATATATTTCCCATGATATCCAGATCCATTCTATAGTGCTGCGAACGGCCCAGGTCTGGGACATATCGCCCCTCGGTCTCATCATCCCTCGTGACGATGCCCGCAGCCTGAACGTGCGCCCAGATTCGCCTCTGCCTACTGTACATCTCCTGTCTCAAGTCATAGGGAATGGGGTAGACCTCTCTCGAATGGTTCCTTTTCGTCAGATCATCGATGCCGCTCGCCGGATCGGTTGCGGCGTCGTCGATGATCCTTCTCCATGCGTCCAGGTCGGCGAAGAACCGTAGCACCGCCGTCCGGCTCTGCTTCGGCTGCGTGCTCACGCCTTCAAGCCGCTCTAGCATCCGCTCCGCCGCTTCCCGGTTCTTTGGATACTTCCCTTTCTTCTCCCGCCACAACAGTACGAACCTCTTTGCCCCGGCCTCCGTCACGTTACAGACCGCATACAAAGACTCAATCCTACTTCTCAGCTCCCGCCCATTTCTGAACAGATCCCCTCTATACCCCGCATCCCTCGACCGCGTCTCCCAGCTCAACACCCATTCGGTCACGTCGTCCAGGGACATCCCACCGCGCTTCCCGCCTTCTACCATCCCGATAAGCTGCCCATTAGTCTCGCTATTGCGGAAGGGCATCAACAGCTCTTCCGCTTCCCTACTGTTCCTTGGCCGCCTCCCTTTTACTCCCGTATCCGCAAGCCCCTTCCTTCCCCCGCCGCCTTCTCCTTCTTCCAGACGCAGCCCAGGCCGCTCCTCCTTTGGCCACACCCTTTCCAGCACCTCATCCTTGATCAATCCCTCTAGCCGATACACCCTCAAGCCCCGCCAGAAGGCCTCGCCGTCGGCCGGCCGTCTCATCGGGCTTAACCCCTCCGGCTCCAACAGCCTATCCAACCTCGGAATCCTCAGTGGCCGTCCCGGCATCGGCAAGACTTCCAGTTTTCTCTCTATCCTTCGTTCCCTCTTCTTCTCATCCCAGGCCCGCATCACCATCCCGAGCTTTGGCCTCAGCTGATACCACAGCGCCTCTTCTTCAAGGCACCAATACACATGCGCCCCGTGCGAGCTCTTCACCACCAAGCTTGGCTTCTCATTGAAACACTCCACCAGAGCCTCTACCGCCCGCTTCGTCTCAGGCTCCAGCTCCTGCTGCAACCCTCTCCCCGGCCTCGGGCTTTTCGTCTCCCTCAACTGCCTTTCGAATTCTTCTGGCCATTCTCCGAATCCCATCTCAGCCCACATGCTCCAATCCCTCGGATCCACCGGGAATGGCCCCTTCTCATCCCATGCCTCTCGCTCCGCCGGCCCTGCCTGCTCATCCCGCTCCTCGCTCCCGCCTTCTTGTTCTTCCTCGACCTCAACCAGCTCCGGCTCATCCTCGCCCTTGCCTGGGATATCCACATCGAGGCATATAAACCTCGGCCGCTTGTTCAGTAGCAACCCAATATCCCCGTGTCCCGTTATCGCTCGGTGTACTACAGCATCCCCGGCCAGCCCGTGATTCATTTTCCATCCACCTTGCACCCCTTGGTTATAAGGCTTCCTGAAGTAATTGAACCTTTCCACGAAGGCCGCGACCTCCCGGGCCGCCGCCTCATCAAGCTCGTCCATCCCGTCCTCCGGTCACGCCATTCTCGGCCTTTTTAATCCTCGATTGTGAGGACCCACATCTCAACAGTATTCTGACGAATCGCGCGTCCATAAAGAAACATATCTATTTTATAGATATCAAGCCTTGACGTTACAACTTCTACATGACCTGCGCTCAACGCTCCACCAAGCCGCGCAATCGCGCCCTGATGCTTCTCCTGCCACCTCTATCCGCTCGCTTCTTGTCCCAACTTCCCTGCTCCTGGCACCCTACCGCCCCGATCGAGCCCGCCAGCCTCCCTACAAACGTTTTCATTGGTCTCCGGTAGCCCTGGCCTCCGCGCACTCATTCAGCGCGTTCCTTCACTACTACTCTTCCGGCCCCGCCAGTTGCACCTAAGGATTTCACAGGCAGGCCCGCCATCCTCTATTTATCAATACGGCCCATCTCCTACCTCATACACCAGGCAGGCTCGATCCCGGCCGCATCCCCACATTCCCTTCTTTCATGGAGGCTCTCATGCTCGCCACTCTTCTCGATTCTCCCCCTACCGTCGCTCCGCTAGCGCTCACGCCCGCCGAGCCCGGCCCGCTACCGTCTCTCTCATCGGTCATCTTCGACTTCACCATCCCCGGCGCGGAGGCCCCGGCCACCGAGCCCTTCAGGGTCGACAGCCTCTCCAAGGCCTCATGGTGCGCTTCCCGCATCCTCGAGGCCCAGGCCCGTACGACCCAACGGTCCGACCTGGCCAGGTCCTACAAGGCCCGCATCGACGCTTGGCTCTCCGACGCCAACGCTGCCGACCTCGACTCCATCGAGTACCTCTCCGGTCTTCTTAAGCCCTGGGTCGAAACCGAAGTCGCCAAACAACGCCGCTCCCGCTCTGTCCTTCTTCCGACAGCTACGGCGCAACTTAGGAAGCTTCCTGACCGCGTCGACATTCTCGATGCTTCTACGGCTCTTAGCTACCTCAAGGCCAACCACCCCGAGGCCGTCATCATCCGTGAGGACATCTCCAAGTCCGCCGTCCGCTCCCTCATCTTCACCGAAGGCGAAGCCATCCCCGGCATCGAAGCCCAGTTGGGCCACGACGAGCTCTACCTCCGCCCGGCCGCCCAGGCCTGAAAGGACACCCATGCGTCTTCTTAACAGCTTGCTCCTAGAGGGCTCCGTTACCTCATCCCCGCTCTACACCGAAACCTCCAATGACCACCCGGCCGCCGCCCGCTTCCTACTTGATGCGGGCACCGACGTTCCTGCCATGCCTGCCATCGCCTACGGTCGCCTCGCCACCGTCGCCCGCGACGCCCTCCACGTCGGCACCGCCGTCCGCCTCGTCGGCCGCCTCGGCATCGACTCCTCGCTCGACGCCATGACCCCGGTCGTCATCGTAGTCGAGCACGTAGAGGTCAAACATCCATATTCCCCTGAAGCCCGGGCTTACGCCGAGGACGCCGCCTCATGACACCTGACATCATCTACTCGTACACCCGGGCCCAAGCTCTCGCCGACGGGGTCCTCATAGACGTCTCGGCCCTCGCCCGCGAGGCCGGCTTCACGCTCCCGGTGGCCGTCTCCGATTCCCTTTACCACGGCTACCTCACGCCACCGCTCGATCTCGCCAAGGCCGGCCTTTCTCTTGAAGGCCGCCTGTGGGACACCCTGTCCGTCCTGCGCTACGCGATCAAGGCTGCCCCCGCGACGGATCGCCTGTCCTTCTCCGTCCTCTTCCAGATATCCCCTGACACGGCTCCAATCCCCGTCGACCTTCTGGCCATCTGCGGCCCCGACGACTCCGGCGCACCAGTCATCACCGTGATGCTCCCATCAGATGACTAGCCTCAAGGCCCCGCTCACCCCGGGGCCGTTCTTCATTTTTGGATACTCGGCCCCCAGACAGCCTTTGACCAAGCAAAGCTACACGGCCCCACTACAAAGTACTCGCTACGGCCTCTATCAACGCCTCCAGAGCCTTTATCGAGCCTCTGCCCACTGCAATCCATTCAACCTGACAGTGCCAGCTTTCGGCACGGTCTACCTTTATCATCTTTTCCCGGCCGCCCTGGCGAGGCCGTATCACCACGGAGCCCGAGATGCCGAATCCATACGCGAATCTGACAAAGCTCATCCAGGCAGTCTCACTCCTCGCCGCTCCGGGCGGCGCCACGATCAAGACCATCATGTCCCGACTCGGTATCTCCCGACGCTCAGCCTTCCGCATGCTCGAAGCCCTTACCGACCTCGGCCTTCCCTTGATTGACGAGCGCCGCGACCTGTCCACGGAAAAGGTCTACCACCTGCTTGCCGACTACGCGCACCAGCTGCCTAACCTCGCACTTCCGAGCTTCGACCTCAATCTGCAGGAACGCACCTTCCTTGATGCCATTCTGGAAGGCCGTTCCCTTCAGGCCCCCTCATCCGCAGCGCTCCTTTCCTCGCTTCGCACCAAGCTCGACGTTCTTCTACCGGACCTTGACCCGGCCCCCGACACCAACCCAACCACCACGCTTCTTGAAACCTTCCGCACCGCCATCAAGACCAGCCAGGCCTGCGCCGTTGTCTATCGCTCCCCGGTCGACGGCATCGCCCGCTCGTACACGCTCTACCCGGTTAAGCTCTTGGAGCATCGTGGCGGCCTCTACCTCTACGCCAAGCCTGAAAGCCAGACCCATTGCCGACTCCTCGACCTGGACCTCTTCGAATCCGCTACCCTTGCCGCCACTTCATCTGAACACCCGGTCGACATCGACCACGCCGCTTCTCTCGCCGCAACCTTCGACCTCGAAGCCGATGCTCCCATCCAGGCCACCATCCGCTTCGCGTCTACGGTCGCCCAGAAGGCCACGACCCGCCATATCGGCATCCTTCAGTCTACAAAGCCACAGCCCGACGGCTCGGTCATCCTAACGCTCGGTTCCCGCAATCTCCGCGACCTCATCCGCTGGTCCTTGTCCTATGGTCCCGACGCCGAGATCCTTGCCCCGCCAGAACTCCGCTCGATGACCCGCAAGGAACTTGCCCAGGCCCTCGCCAGGTATGACTCCGCTCGTTCCCCGCGAGCCTAAGTACAGTTCCGCCCACATTCTCGCTACTTCTATATCAGAGCATCGCGCCCAGAAATGGCACGGTTGCAGGGTAGGCTACTCTGCTTTGGGTCTATCCAAAGACAAATCAACAGGAGGTTCCTATGGCAACTGACAAGGTAACGTACACGTACAAGTGCTCGAAGGCGACCTGCAGGTACATTGAGACGTACGGCAAGCTCGGCAGCTACAAGTGCCCGAAATGCGGTAGCCCCATGGTGCGGCAGCAGAAGTAGCCAATCAATCGCCTATCAGGAAAACCATTATTGAGGAGGTATCATCATGAAACGAACATTGTTCGTTCTTATTTCCGTCTTCATGCTCGGAAGCACCGGATTCGCTCAGTCCCGCGATGCGAGTTATCCGCTCGCCAATGGGCACAATCTCATTGTTACCAATCTCTTGAAGCCGGAGCTCTGGGGCTTCTTCGACAATGCTGGTCTAGCAGAGGCTCTATCCAAGATCTCCGAAGAGTACGAACTAAGCACGGATTTCAATGTTGGCTTCAATCCCACGGCAACTTACCTTTATCTGCCGGTTCAGGGCATAGAGTTCGACCTTGCGAAGGCGTCCAGAATCGCACCGGTAACAGATACAGGTCTTTCAGGCGAAGGCCAGATCTATTACCTTCCGACCGAGCTGCAGAAGCAGGTTTTGGTAGCTGTCGTCGCATGGGTCAGGTCTCTCATCAACAATACTGCAGCTCCGGAAGAACTACGCTCCTTGATCAGCAAGCTTGTGTTGACTTCTCCACCTCGGTTCATATGCTCAATTGCCAACAATTCTCGCTTCATCATGCTTTCCGGCACCATACCTGCCTTGCAGTACATTTCATTCGAACCCAAGATCCAATGGCAAGATCTCAGCAACTACGTCTTCGCAACCATCGCGATCCCCGCGCCTTACAACGACTATGCCATCACCACGGAGCAAGGCCGGATGTACCTCGAGAATCCTGATATCCTCGGCAACCCTACAGTGAAGAAGGATACCATCTGGATCTATAAGCTCTTCGGCCTCCGGTAATCCTATGCCGACACCCCGGGTGTCATTCTTGCCCGGGGTTCCTGTGGAGTTGTTTGATGAGTACTGAAAATATCGCTCTGTCGAACCTTAATCCCGAATGGCAAGAAGACCGTATCCGGGTCACACGCCTCGCCAATCGAATCAGCATCACAGGTGCTGTTCTCGCCCTGTGCGCTCTGGCAAGCGGGCTCGTGCTATCTCATCTTGGGTTGATTGCCAGCGGCTTAGCTTTGATTCCGGTACTCCTGTTCCGTAGCTTCATCCGCAGCATGGCTTATACCTTCTATCGGCTCAACATCAAGTACCGACATATTGGCTTGCGATTTCTTCATCACCGCAACTAGCTCTCATCACCAAGCTTGCACCAATTGATCTCCTGCTTTTATTACCAAGAGGACGAGGCCAACAGAACAGCCTCACCACGATCGTAAGAGCAGGCGATCAAACGTTTTCAAGCCCGAGAGGACAACCGGGTCAATTACAAGTTCGCCAACAGACGGCGGCACCCTATACCTCAGAGCACAGATACTGCCGTTGGCCGCGAGCGGTGTCTTTGCATGTCCAGACCGCTACTGAAGTTCGCACCTCCCGCTCATCCTGCTATTTATAATTAACACCACTTCCTTCTTCACGAGGTTCCCATGAAGACCATCTGCTTCTCGTCGATCAAGGGCGGCACCGGCAAGTCCTCCCTTTGCATCCTTGTCGCCAACTATGCCGCCGCCGCAGGCTACCGTGTCCTTGTCGTCGACATGGACATCCAGAACAGCGCCTCATCCTACTACCTCGACTCCCCAGACGATGCCGACCACAAGAACATCGCCTCCGTCTTCCACACCGAGCGCTTGGCGGAGAACATCCTTCCCTCGGTCTACCCGGGGATCGATCTCCTCGCCTCATCGCTGGACCTCGTCAAGTTCCGTGCCATCGGCGATCGCACACTCAGGCGCATCCTTGCGTCAACAGAGCTTCCCTACAACTTCCTCTTCATCGATACGGCCCCGACGTTCGACAACCTTGTCCTTAACGCCTTGAATGCCGCCGACCTTATCTTGACGCCCGTGGCTTTCAGCCAGTTCGACTTCAAGGGCTCGCTCTTCTACGAAGCCCAGCTCCGGCGCGAGACGGATAAGCTCCCTGCCTGGCACATCCTTTTCAACTTTCACCGGCCCTCGAGGACCGACAATCCCGACGCCCTCCGAAACCAGTACGAAGCCCTCTTCCGAGGCTCCTTCGGGGACATCATCGCGCCGGTCGTTATCCCAGACACCACCCTTATCCGTCGCTCGATCGACACCGGAGAGCGCATCACGCCCACGCAGGCCAAGGCTCCGCTCCATGCCGCCATTGCCTCCCTCGCCGCCTACTGCGGCGTCGAATGCATCACCGAGAGGTTCTAACCATGCCCAAACTCACCATGACCTCCCGTCCCGATAAAGCCGCCGTCAACAACTCCGGGGAGAAAGCCGTCGGCATTGAGCTCTACCTGGACCAGCTCACCAAGGCCGAGCCCTTCGCCTCGCTTTTCTCTATAAAGGCCGAGGTCTTCGAGGCTATCAAGGCTGACATGGCCGTCAACGGCTTCGACCCCTCCAAGCCGGTCAACGTCTGGCGTAAGCCCGACGGTACCCGCATCCTCATCGATGGCTACACCCGTTTCCGTGCCGCCGAGGAGCTCGGCCTTCTCCGAGTCACCGCTTACGAGAAGACCTTTGCTTCCGAGGCCGAAGCCCTGGCTTACGCCATCCATACCCAGAAGGATCGCCGTAACCTCTCGGACGCCGAACTCCTCCGACTTATCGAGCTTGTGGACCGGCCTCAGACAGGCTTTAACACCCCGGTAGCCTCGATTGAGGCTACCGTAGGCAAGCCACGCAAGACGGCTGAGATAACTGCTGATACCATCGGGACTTCTCGAGCTAAAGTGGAGCGCGCCAGAGCCGTACTTTCCGACCCAGATGAGGCCGCCGCCGTCCGTCGGGGCGAGAAGACAATCCATCAGGCGGCGGAGGCTGCCAAGGCCAAGCGGGGCGTTCCGTCCAAGGCTCGAAGGCCAAGGACCGCTTCACCTAAAGACCAAGAGGCCAATGGCAAGACTATCGCCGAAGGCCTTCGGATTATTGGCCTGCTTCACGAGCTCCTACAGCTCGATCCTGCCGCTTCGAGGCGGAGAATCCTGCGCACGGCTATCAAGATGCTCGACGCAGCCTATAAGCAGATCGGTTCGTGACGAAGTCCCGTCCGTATTGCTCCCCGCCAATTATTGAGGTACCATATGTCCCGTGCACATTCATCAAGAAGCAATATTGGTAAAGGACTTAAGCAGGCATCAATGGGCTTAATCAAGTCAAAACAGCGAGTAGCTGATCATGGAGAAGTATTCACCCCTCCTTGGATGGTCGAGGCCATGCTTGACCTTGTTAAGGACGAGTCCGGGCGCATTGACTCTCGCTTCCTGGAGCCTGCCTGTGGGAGTGGCAACTTCCTCGTCCAAGTCCTACGCCGAAAGCTTGCCGCCGTAGAGCTCAAGTTCGGCAGGTCCGACTTCGAGAAGCGACACTATGCGTTGCTCGCACTGATGTGCATCTACGGCATTGAGCTGCTACCGGACAACATCGCCGAATGCCGTGCGAATATGCTAGAGATCCTCGCTGATTACTTGGTTCTTGAAGAATCGGATGAACTGTATCGCGCTGCCTTCTATGTGCTCTCACAGAACCTCGTACACGGGGATGCGCTGACCATGTTAACCAGTGACGGCCAGCCCATCAGCTTCGCGGAGTGGGGATATCTCGGCAAGGGGAAGTTCCAGCGGCGCGACTTCCGTTTCGACTCCCTAACCCAGAGGGCTGCCTTCGATGAGAAGGATAGCCTTTTTGCTGACCTTGGGAAGCATGACATCTTTACACCGATAAAGACCTACCCGTCGATGACGGTGAGCTCGCTCGCCTCCATGCTCGATGATGCACCGAAGGAAATCAAATGAGCATTCAAGCTGGATTTTCTCTCCGCGGTCGTAACCCAGATGTGCTGACCTGTATCGCGAACCTCTCCAACGACGAGGTATTCACACCTCCCGAGTTCGCTAACAGGATGCTGGATACTCTCACTGAGGCATGGGCGGCCAATCATAAAGGCGCAAATCTCTGGGCGGATAGCGCTGTTAGGTTTCTAGACCCGTTTACCAAATCTGGTGTGTTCCTACGTGAGATCACCAGCCGCTTAACCAAAGGCTTGGCGGACGAGATTCCGAGCCTTGAAGAGCGTGTCGATCACATCCTTACTAAGCAGATTTTTGGAATCGGCATTACTAACCTTACAAGCCTTCTGGCTCGCCGAAGCGTGTATTGCTCGAAGCACGCTAACGGCGAGCATTCCATTGCGAAGTCGTTTTTAAGTGATTCTGGGAACATCTGGTTCCAGCGCACCGAGCACCAATGGGTCGATGGCAAGTGCGCATATTGTGGGGCAAGTCAGACGATTATGGATCGTGGCGAGGGACTCGAGACCCACGCCTATGCGTTCATTCACACCGACGATATCAAGGCACGCATGGCCGAGTTGTTTGGAGGCACTATGCAATTTGATGTAATTATCGGCAACCCTCCTTATCAAATGACCGGTGGTGCTGGTGGTTCAAGCGACTCGTCGATCTATCATCTGTTCGTTCAACAAGCACAGAGGCTTGAGCCTCGTTTTTTGTCGATGGTAATCCCGTCACGCTGGATGGCTGGCGGCAGAGGACTCGATGAGTTCCGTAAGCAGATGCTCACTGATCACCATCTCATCGAGCTAGTCGATTGGAACGATTCCGGTGAAGCATTCCCTGGAGTGCAAATCAAGGGTGGTATCTGCTATTTTCTTTGGGGTAAAGACCACAGAGGTGATTGCCAGGTTACCCGAGTCTCCAATGGCGAGTCCAATAAGCAAGCTCCTAGAGATCTTAGCGAGTTCGATGTTTTCGTTAGAGATGAACGAGCCCTTAGTATCCTACGTAAAGTCATAGCGAAGCGCGAAGAAGGTATTCTCGATTTGATCTCTGGAGATACGCCTTTCGGAATAGCTACGAATTATGCGGGTTGGACAGAGAAACCTGCGAGGGGAGACATTGCGCTCCACCTGATTTGGAGAAACAAACGAACAATTGGCTATATGAAGCGATCGGTAATCAATAAGAACGCTGATGCTATCGACTCGTGGAAGGTATTGCTGCCAAAGGCATATGGCGCAGGAGAGTCATTCCCTCACCAGATACTCGGCAAACAAATAGTTGCCAGCCCGCCTTCCGCCTGCAGCCAATCATATCTTATTGCTTGCCCTTTCGCTTCGGAGCAGGAAGCTATCAGTTTTTCTACTTACTACTGTACCCGGTTTTTCCGATTCCTTGTGTCCCTAAGAAAGATTACACAGGACGCATTACGTTCTACCTACAAGTGGGTTCCCAAACAACCGTGGGACAGAACTTGGACTGATGAGGCTCTCTATAAGAAGTATGGCATCACAAAGGACGAAATAGTGTATATCAATAGCATGATCCGTCAGATGAGTGATGACGATGAATAAGACTGTTGAGGAGATTCTTGCACCTAAGCCGGAAGCTCGCCCTCGTATCTATGCTTACTCTATTAGCGATAAAGCACATGAGGGACTCCTCAAGGTCGGGCAGACTAGCCGGGACGTGAAGAAGCGCATCGCCGAACAGGTCAAGACCGCCGTCATCAAGAACTACACTATTGAACTGGACGAATCTGCCGAGCGTGCGGATGGCACCATCTTTACGGACCATCAGGTACGCGCGGCGCTTGTCAGGAAGGGCTTCGAGAACCCCGAGCTTGAATGGATGCGATGCTCGGTCAAGGACATCCGGACCGTCATCACGGAGCTGCGTACCGGCCAGCAGTTCACTGGTACGCATTCAGAGACCTTCCAGATGCGCTGGGAGCAGGCTGAGGCAGTGAACAAGACCTATGCCTACTTCCATTCAATCTGGGATGAGGATGAGCATGCCGCTCCGCGCTTCCTGTGGAATGCCAAGATGCGCTTCGGCAAGACCTTCACAACCTACCAACTGGCCAGGAAGCTCGAAGCCAGGCGAGTGCTTGTAGTTACTTTCAAGCCTGCTGTCGAAGACGCGTGGCAGACGGACCTGGAATCTCATGTGGATTTTGATGGTTGGCAGTACCTCTCTCGCCACTCAGACAAAGATCCTTCCACGATCGATCGCGAGAAGCCGATGGTCTACTTCGGATCTTTTCAGGACCTGCTTGGCCGGGATGACGTCGGGAACATCAAGCCTAAGAATGAGTGGATCCACACGATCAATTGGGATCTCGTTGTCTTCGACGAATACCATTTCGGTGCGTGGCGTGATACTGCGAAAGAGTTATTTGAAGGCGAGGATGCTCCTGTCGCCAAGAAGGAAGCCAAGCTCGAGTACGCCGAAGGCCTGGATAGCATGAACGAGGATCTCAGCGTTCTATCGGAGAAGGAGATTGAGTTCCTCCCCATTACTACCAAGGCGTATCTTTACCTCTCTGGCACACCGTTCAAAGCGTTGGCTACGGGCGAGTTCATAGAGGAGCAGATCTTCAACTGGACGTACACCGATGAGCAGCGGGCCAAGGAAGATTTTGTAGCTGAGCATCCAGGCCAGTACAATCCCTATGGGGCGCTGCCGCAGATGCGCCTGTTGACCTACCAGATGCCGGATGAGCTGTTGGCTATTGCGAGTGGTGGTGAGTTTGATGAGTTCGATCTCAACGAGTTCTTTACTGCCTCCGACACGGGCAGGAAGGCGAAGTTCAATCATAAGGGCGACGTTCAGAAATGGCTGGACATCATTCGCGGCTCATACGCACCTCGGGCTCTTGAGCAGCTCAAGACTGGAGGGAAGCCTCCGTTTCCTTATTCAGATACGCGCCTGCTACCTTATCTACAGCACTCCTTCTGGTTCCTCCCTAACGTGGCATCCTGCCACGCGATGGCGAACCTACTTGCCGAGAAGCATAATACCTTTTGGCACGATTATACGGTTGTCGTCGCGGCCGGTTCATCGGCTGGTATCGGGTTGGATGCGTTACCACCGGTACGCGAGGCCATTGGGAGCGGATTCAACACGAAGACGATCATCCTCTCATGCGGCAAGCTCACGACTGGCGTCACCGTGCCGCAGTGGTCATCCATCTTGATGTTGCGCAACCTCAAGTCGCCAGAAACCTACTTCCAAGCCGCGTTCCGCGTTCAGTCGCCATGGTCCATTAAGAACCCGAACGGCGATAACCCCAACGAGGAAGAGATCCTCAAGCCCGTCTGCTTTGTATTCGACTTCGCGCCAACCCGTGCCCTACGGCAGCTCTCGGAGTACGGGATCGGTCTTTCACCCAATGAGCCGAACCCTGAGAATGCGGTCAAGGAACTTGTCTCATTCCTACCCGTATTGGCCTATGACGGCGCCAATATGACACAGATCGACGCGGGTGGAATCCTTGATATCGCGATGGCAGGTACCTCAGCCACGCTACTTGCCCGGAAGTGGGAATCAGCGCTTCTTGTGAACGTTGACAACGATACGCTCCGGCGCATCTTGGATAATCCCGAGGCTATGGCCGCTGTGGAGCGCATCGAAGGCTGGCGTGCTCTCGGCGACAATATCATCGAGACAATCATCAACAAGAGCGAGAAGGTCAAGGAACTGAAAGGCAAGGCCAAAGATCACGCCCTTACAGACAAGCAGATGAAGGAGCTCTCCGACGAAGAGAAGGAGTTCAAGTCCAAACGAAAGCTCGTGCAGGAGAAGCTTATCAAGTTCGCCACGCGCATTCCAGCCTTCATGTACCTGACCGACTTCCGCGAGAATACTCTGCAGGATGTCATCACCAAGCTGGAACCGGACTTGTTCCTGACCGTCACAGGTCTGACAGTGAAGGACTTCCACCTGCTTGTCCGCCTCAAGGTGTTCAACACCGAGCAGATGAACCAGGCAGTGTTTGCCTTCCGACGCTACGAAGACGCTTCGCTGCGATACACGGGCATCGAAAGCCACCCGGGGCTGAGCAAGTATGGGCTGTACGATACCGTTGTGGCGGTAGAAGGTAAGTAAAATTGCATGCTCATCAAAATGGACATATGGAAACCACCTCAAGGAGTGGATATGAAAAGTGAAAACACGCAACGTATTCTCAGCTATATTCAGCAATGTTTATCGAGCGATAAACGGCCCCTTAGTTTATTCCTAGGCGCGGGTTGTCCCCTGTCGATCAGAATCGGAGAAGGCGGGTCCGCACCATTGATTCCAGATATAGCTGGATTAACGAGAATAGTACGAGATGAACTATCTGAGTGCGCCGAATGTGGTCCTATCTTGAGTGTAATTGAAGAACATTTTAAAACTGATGGAAAGAAATACTTTTCTGTTGAAGATATGCTTACACATATCCGCTCACTCCGGGCCGTTGCGGGCAATGCTGAAGTCCGGGGCCTTTCAGCGAACAAGCTCGACATATTGGATAAAGAGATCTGTCAGATAATATACCGAGTGGTTGAAAAAGATCTGCCCGATTCCTGTACCCCATACCACCATATTGCCGAATGGGTTGATTCTGTGCGAAGGGAGAATCCTATTGAGATTTTCACAACAAACTATGATTTGCTTATGGAACAAGCCTTCGAAGATACAAAAGTACCATATTTCGATGGATTTGCCGGAGTGCGAGAACCCTTCTTCGACCTGAGAGCAATGGAAGAAGATATGCTTCCTCCACGCTGGGCGCGATTGTGGAAGATTCACGGATCAATAAATTGGTATCAGGTTGAGGGTAAGGGCGTGTTCCGTTCTATTGCAAGGGAGGAGCATGGCCCCAAGCGTGTCATTCACCCATCTCACTTAAAGTATCAGGAGAGCCGAAGATTGCCTTATCTAGCCATGATGGATCGGCTAAGAGCATTTTTAAAACTTTCAACTGCAACATTGATAACATGTGGATACTCATTCCGCGACGAGCATATAAACGAAATAATTGTTCAAAGCCTTGAATACACCCAAACGGCCGTTGTCTTCGCTCTTCTGTATGGAAATATAGAGACTTATTCTGCTGCTGCGAATTTGGCTTTGCGCAATACAAACCTGAATCTTTTGGCAAGCGATGGCGCGGTTATCGGAGGGCAAAGAGTCTCATGGCAAGAGCGCGACACTGAGACAGAGACAAATGCATCAGAGGATTGGATTACCTGGAAATCGGTAGATTCTGCAAACGAGCTAAAAAGGCAAAAAGCTGAACTTCTGCTTGGTGACTTCGCGGTCTTTGGCAAATTCCTACAAGAGCTTAGTGGAAATCACCGGCGATTTCCGGAGCAATCGAATGCCGACTAATCCAACCTATCTTGGTACTGTTCAGGATGTCCAAGGCGCGACCATCAGCATTGCTCTTGATATGGATACTGTTTCTGGGCTCTCCTTCATTGATGGTCACGGATATCGAATTGGCCAGATAGGGAGCCTTGTTCGCATTTCGGTGGGGTTTATCGACCTTTTCGGTATTGTCTCGCATGTCGGAGCCGGTGCGGTTCCAGAATCATTGGTAGACAATCAACCTTATGGCTATCGATGGTTGAAGGTGCAACTCATCGGAGAAGGGCAGAGGTCCGGCGAGTTTCGCCGGGGGATATCACAGTATCCAACTATAGGCGATGAGGCTCACCTCGTTACTGAACAGGATCTCGTTCGTATTTATGGTAGGCCCGGAACTCCCCGGTATGTTCGCATTGGGGATTTGGCGAGTGCTGAATCTATTCCAGCCTTGATTGATGTCAATAAGCTAATTGCTCGGCATAGCGCAGTTGTGGGTACTACTGGTTCAGGCAAATCAACAACAGTCGCAAGCTTACTCAGGTCAATATCAAATACTAGCGTTTATCCTTCTGCTCGGATTCTTGTACTTGATATCCACGGGGAGTATCATTCGGCACTTAGTGATCGTGCCGCTGTTTTCCGGGTAAATGCTGATGAGACTCGTGGCGAGAAGCCACTATATATACCTTATTGGGCGTTAAATTTCGACGAGCTGATAAAGATCACTCCGTTTAGTACGGCAACTGACGCCGATCGAGCTACTCTAGTCGAAAAGGTCAAGAGCCTCAAGGAAGCATCCCTTCGCGTTCAACCAAGACAAGGAGTCTCTAGCGATACATTGACGGTTGATACTCCTGTCCCCTTTAGTATTCACCGGCTTTGGTATGATCTGTATCGATCTGTCTGTTCAACACACACGGCGCAATCAAACGGGCAAAGCGATGCTACAGAAGCTATTGAGTCGGGGCAAGATGGTAACCCCATGATGGGTGATATTATGAAAGTTATTGCGCCTAAGTATAAGCCCATAACACAGGGTGGTACGAGTCGAATATATCTGAGCAATTCTCCTCTAAATATACGTAGACAGATCGCGGCTATGGAGTCTCTCCTCCGTGATTCGAGATATGACTTCATTTTTCGCCCAGGACCCTGGTGTCCTAATCCAAAATTGACTGATCTAGATGCACAACCAGAAAAAGATTTAGATACATTAATCAAATCTTGGATCGGTGGAGATAAGCCTATAACCATTCTTGATTTGTCTGGTGTGCCTGTATCAATTTTGTCTGACCTAATCGGAGCATTGATTCGGCTGCTGTTTGATGCTCTCTTCTGGGCGCGATATTTACCAGAAGGTGGCAGGAAACGGCCGCTACTTTTTGTACTTGAAGAAGCTCATGCATATTTAAATACTTCAACTGAGGGACCCGCCTCTGCCGCTGTCCGCAGGATAGTGAAGGAAGGGCGAAAATATGGATTAGGAGCGATGATTGTAAGTCAGCGCCCAGCAGAGATCGATCCGACCATACTCTCTCAATGCGGAACGATCTTTGCCTTAAGGTTAGCAAATTCTACTGACCGATCGCATATTACGAGTACGGTTAGCGATAACCTGGAAGGCCTTTTTAGTATGTTGCCTACCTTACGCACTGGTGAGGCAATAATTGTGGGAGAATCGGTTCACCTCCCATTAAGGACAATTATTGATGCCCCGAGTAAGAGCCATCGTCCTGATAGTCACGATCCAATAATTTACGATCCCGAAGCCAAGGAAGGTTGGAATAAATCCATCCAAGAAGAAAACTATGTCAGTTTGCTCGAAAACTGGCGAAGCGAAAAAGCTCGGATATAACTCGATCAGGAGGTAAATCATGAATCGAATACCGGTTAGCTCGACTAATGTTGCTGCCATTGGCTATGACCAAAGCACTATGACCCTGGAAGTTGAGTTTCTTAATGGTACGGTATATCAGTACTATGATGTTTCTCCGGCGATTCATCAAGGCTTAATGGGGGCTGCGTCGATTGGTTCCTACCTAGCCCACAACATTAAAAAAAGTTATCGATATACAAAGCTATAGCCCGTTCAAAGGTTATTAGTTGTAAATACTCTGAAGATGGAAGGTTGTGAACAAGGACTAAGACTTGATAGACTTTCACAATCGGAGGAACATATGACGATCGGTATTCTGATATGTCTGATATTGTTATTATTACTCGTATCAATACTCCTTATTATTGTCTTGCGGGCGAAGCCGGCCCGCTACGATGAGCGATTCGCCCAGATCGAGAGTGGGCAGGACAAGATCGACAAAAGTCTTCGCGAAGAAATATCTAGAAATCGAGAGGAAGCAGGCAAAATACAAGCCCAAGGTCGGGAAGAGCTCATGAAGACTTTGGATACTTTCCGCAATGGACTTCTTGGTACAATGGGGCAAATCGCCGATATGCAGAAGGCACAACTCCAGACTTTTCAGGAACAGCTAAGCAAATTGACTACTGGCAACGAACTTCGCTTGGATAAACTGCGTGAGACAGTGGATGAAAAACTTCGGCAACTCCAAGCTGATAACGCTGAGAAGCTCGAGAAAATGCGGGTTACCGTGGACGAGAAGCTTCACCAAACGCTTGAGACACGGCTAGGCGAATCATTCAAGCTGGTCAGTGAGCGGCTTGAGCAGGTGCAGAAAGGCTTAGGCGAAATGCAGACCCTCGCCACGGGAGTCGGTGATCTTAAGCGCGTACTCACGAATGTCAAGACTAGGGGGACCTGGGGAGAAGTTGCCCTCAAGGCCATAATCGACGATATCCTTACTCCTGCTCAGTATGAAGAAAATGCAGTAACCAAGAAGGGTAGCCAAGAACGAGTCGAACTTGCAATCCGTTTACCAGGCCGCGGAGAGAAAGATGGGGATAAAGTTCTTTTACCTATCGATGCGAAATTTCCCAAGGAAGATTATGAGCGCTTGCTCTCTGCTCAAGAAATAGGAGATGTTGCTGCAAGTGAAGAAGCGTTGAAGGCTCTTGCAGTGAGGCTCAAGGGATGTGCGAAGGATATACGGGACAAGTATCTCAATCCACCTGATACTACGGATTTCGCAATAATGTTCCTTCCCTCCGAGAGCCTTTATGCTGAGAGCCTGCGCCGACCAGGGTTGGTTGAAACGCTTCAGAAGGACTTCCGCGTTATTGTTACAGGACCTACGACCCTCGCAGCCATTTTGAATAGTCTCCAAATGGGATTCAGGAATCTTGCTATTGAAAAGCGTTCCAGTGAGGTCTGGCAGATCCTGGGAGCTGTTAAGGCAGAATTCGGGAAGTTTGGAGAGATTCTCGAAAAGACGAAAAAAAAGATTCAAGAAGCTGGTGACACAATTGATACTGCATCGACGAAGACGAGGACGATCCAGTCTAAACTAAGAAATGTTGAGGCGCTTCCGAACTCGTCAGTTGCGGCGATAGCACCGCCTGATACGAACGAGAACGAAGAAGTCTGATCCAGTCAATACCTTGCGTTCATAATTAATATGCAATTCTCTACTGATATTGGAGATCCATCCCCAAGGAGGTCTCCCATGTCCCCAGTATCAGCCTTCCCCACCCAGTCCCGTGAGGGGCTACCCCCGCCCACCACCGAGGTCCAGAAGCAGACTCTGCTCGACTATCTCACCACATTCGGCCTCGCCAGCCAGCTCACTCAGGAGGAGAAGCTCCAGTTCATCGAGGTCGCCCAAGCCTTCCGCCTCAACCCCTTCAAGCGCGAGATCCACGTTGCGGTCTACGGCGAGGGCGAGTACCGCCGTATGTCCATCGTCGTCGGGTACCAGGTCTACCTCGACCGCGCCGAGCGCACCGGCCAACTCGATGGCTGGAGGGCGTGGGTCGAAGGCCAAGGCGAGGACATGAAGGCCCTCGTCGAGATCCATCGCAAGGATTGGCACTCGCCCTTTGTCCACGAGGTCTACTGGAAGGAGGCGGTCCAGCGGAAGCGCGATGGCACTCCGACTTCGTTCTGGACCAAGATGCCCAAGTTCCAGTTGAAGAAGGTGGCGATCAGTCAGGGATTCAGGCTCGCATTTCCTTCCGAGCTCGGTGGCATGCCCTACGACCCGGCTGAACTCCCCGATGCTGAAAGTGCTGTCATCCAGGATAAGCCTATCAGCCCTATTTCTCTATCGACCATGCCAGACCAGGCCGCAATGAATGTTTCCACTGTTGAGGATCAACCGAAGCCATTCGTTCCAGCGACTAAGCCAGTTCCCGTTGCAGAACCTGAGCCCGAACCCGAAGACGAGATCACAAAGATCAACCGTCTCCATGACGAGCTTCGCTCGATCCTCGAAGACAACGAGGACGCCTTCACGCCCAAGCATCAGGACTGGATCCTGGCCAAGGCTCGACAGGCCAACACCGCCGATGGTGTGGAACGTATGGTCGCCTACGCGCGGAAGGTGCTCAAGAACGCCGCCAGCATGGCCGCCACGGCGTAGGGGAGGATCTCATCGTGAATTACCTCTCCGTTGCCAAGAAGATGCAGCTTGAATGGAAGCTGACCAGCAAGGCCCTCCCGCGCGAGGCAAGGGCTCCTGGCTTGTACCGGAGCCGTATGTACCCGTTCTGCTTCCCGCTTGAGCTTGCCGCCTACAACCTGTTCCACGAAATCCGGGACGACGCCCTGGCTACCTTTGAGCGCCTTGGCATCGTCTGGCATGGCGCCGCGCTACCAGGCCTTCCGACCAACCACACCTGTTCCAGTCAGATATTCGCCGTCAATATGCTCTTCCCGTTTCGCAATCGCCCCGAAGCCCTGGCTGACTTCTTCCGCCCCCAGTTCCCGGAGATCAAGCGTATGCTCCCCGTGGAAGAAGACGCCTTCATCGCTTTCGAGTGGCAGGGCGACATCAACTACCTGGGGGAAGAATCCCATGTCGGCTCTGACCGCATACGAGGAGCCGGCTCCACCTCAATCGACGCCGCGATGTGCTTCGAGACCATGGACAACCGCAAGGTTTTCATGCTGTGCGAGGTCAAGTTCACCGAGAGCTATTCATCCCAGTACAAGAGGTTCAGGCAGGACGGTTCTGATCGCGTGGACACCTACCGCGAGATATTCTATGGTCCCTTCACCCCGTTCAATCTGGAGCTCGTCCCGCGGATCGAATACCTGCTCTATGAGCCGATGTACCAGCTCGCCCGGCATCAGCTCCTGGCTTCCCTCATTCTTGAGGTTGGCATCCCCGCAGTTGATAACGTCATCGTGGTACACATCGCCGTCGGGGCCAATCGGGAACTCAGGTCCATCACCTCGCCGCACTACCGCAACTTCTCCCGCGACCTCTATGAGCTCTGGCCCACGCTGCTCCTTATGCCCGACGAGTTCCGGTACATCCCGACCGAACAGCTCTTCCGCCATGTCCCGACCGACCGGCACCCAGAGCTCGAGCCATGGGCCCTCTACATGCGCTCGCGTTACAGCTTCCTGAAATGAATGGGAGCCCGCTCTGTGATGGGGCGGGCTTTTTAGCCTTTACCCACAGGGAGTTTCAGGGCAACGCGATATAGGGGAGGGGGATTTTGTACCTGCTAGTACTCGCTCGAAAGTCCTAATTCGTCTTCTTTGACTAGTTCAAGAGGCAACTATGCGGAACACCCCTTCAGCTCATTCTTCTTAGGCATTCCCACTGACCAAAACCGCATTCCAGCCCAATGGCCTCACCGGCGCAATATTACATCTCTTTTTACTCACTCTTGATTGACTTAACAGTAAGCCAGCACTAAGCTAAGAGTGTTGACTGAGTGTAAGATCTTCTTTGGAGGTACTTTATGACTCCTGCGTTTAGTGAGCCCGCGCGGATTGATAGTGATTGTGAAATCAGACTGGGTATCGCATCATGGGACGATGGTCATGGCACTGCCAAGTCCGTAAAGTACACTTGGTTTGACAAGAACGGCAAGGCTGCGCGTGGTGGAGAGTTCCCAGTAGAAGCCTTACCACAGGCACTTGAGTTTGCTATTCGGCAGGGGTACCTGAAGCTATCACCTTTGCGCAGCGAATAGCTCGGCCTCTTTTCCACTCTCTTGTGCGATTTGAGGAACCGGTCTTGTTCGATAGGTGGGTATGCCTATACAGTAACCTCTGCAATTGCCATAGCAAGAGCTTCACCATTCGCGATTGTTGTCGGCACAGCATCCGAGTCCCGTTGATCGACGATAGGAAGTACATCGTTCAATGCGCCGTCGATCTTGAATACGTGTAACCGCTTGATATATGCTTTCTCCGGTATTCCGGAGAGTGCTTGAAGCGCTTGATAGACCCTAACAAGTGCGTTGTCCTCGTCGGGCATGGAGTAGACACTGAGCTGAGTAAACTCACTGAATCCATTTGCGGCTAGGCTGGCTTTAATCCTGTTGTAAATTGTTGCAACAGTAACCGTTGCTGTTTGCGCTGCCACAGTGTCAATATCATATGCAATAACCCATCGGTCCGCCATCGTTTCCCCCTAACTACAGGATAGAATATTGGCCTTCTTAGTACTCAGAACGAGCTCGTCAAACTTCAAAGAGTCTACTACAGTTATATAGCTTCGTAAAGTTTGCATCGGTCCTTAGTTATATAGGCAAGGTGATGCGTACTCTCATCATGCCCTGAGCTTTCCAAACACCTCTTCCTGCACCTTCCGAATCTCCACGAAGTCCTCCTCCAGGATATGCGTATAACGATCGGTCATCGCAGTGGTGCGGTGGCCGGTGATGAGCCTTAGCTTCTCGTCCGGGACCTTGCCCCGGCTGATCGAGTTGAGGAAGTGCCTCCAGGAGTGGAAGTCGAGGTTCCTCTCCTTTCGCTTCTCCTCGTCAATGCCGATGGCGGCGAGCGCGGCGTACAGCGAGTCGATGAAGCGCCTCGCGTGGAGCGGCTGGTCACGGGCCTCGCCGTAGAACACGAGGTCCTCCGGTTCCTGATAGGGGCTGTCGGCGATCACCTGCTTGAGAAGCTCGGCCACCGACCGGGGGATGGTGACGTTCCGGACAGAGCCCCATTTGGCTTCCTTGAGGCCATGGCCTTGCTCCCAGGCGTGCTTCACGAGGATGTAGTCCTCGTGGACGTGTTGGACCTGGAGCCCCCGGATCTCGCCTTCCCGCATACCTGTGCTCGCGGCGAGGATGTTGGCGGTGAAGAGCCTGATCTGACCCTTCCAAACCGTGCCTATCGTCGCCGGGTCGAAGAGCGTCCTCGCTTCGGCGATGGAGAGGATGCCGCGCGAGCACCTGTCCTCGGCGAGGGTGCGGACGCGGAGTGTCGGATCGGCGGGAATAATGCCCTGCTGATGCGCCTCTTTGAGAAGGGTGCGGAAGGCCGTGTAGATCAGGTTTACGGAGCGGGCTTTGAGCCCGGTCTTCTCCCCGAGGCCGAGGAGCCAGGACTCAAGTTCCCCTGGCGTGATGGATTCGAGGGTGCGTCCATTGAAGTAAGGTAGAACGTGTCGCTCGAGATAGCCCGCGCTCTTCTCGACATGGGTACGGTGGATGCGTTGCTTGCGGAGGAGCTTGCCTTTTACGTAGGTGCTCTTGTCCCAGTCCCAGAACTGGCGGGCATAGGTCTCGAGGAGGATGCCCTTCTTCTCGGAGGCGATGACCTTGCCGGATGAGAGCTGCTCATCGGCCCAGTTAAGCGCCTCGCTCTTCGAGCTCTTGCCCGAGGACACGGCGGTCATGTACGTGCCCGTCTCCGGGTGCCTGAATTGGACGTAGTAGATGTGACGGTTCTTCTTGGCGCTGGTGCGCCTTTGAATGGAATAGGGCCGCTTCGATCGCTCCATAGCTTCCTACCCGACCATCTCTGAATCTCAGAGATAATCTCAGAGTTGAGGTTGGAAGCCTGAAGCGACCTCGCGGCCCTTCAGAGGCTAGGGGTGGTAACTCATGTTACCAAATAGAACTACCACCCTAGTAGGTGGTAGTAGTTAGTGGA
>MTLE01001141.1_pt7 | contig 26515 bp, 18 predicted proteins | sample 1982461 | NCBI WGS metagenome assembly MTLE01 (sample SAMN05712605, study PRJNA340218) | biofilm metagenome | isolation source: sample SPL anode biofilm adapted to -200 mV | place: USA | collected 2012-02-03
GGCCCGCCTCTGGCTGGTCCTCAAGATCTGGCTCGCCCAGTGGCGGCATCCCCGCTACCTGCTGGCGGGGGTCCTGCACATCATCCTCTTCTTCGGCTTCCTGGTCCTGGGCGCCCGTTCCTTCCAGCTGGTGTTCCTGGGCTTCATCGACGGGTTCACCCTGCCGGGCTTCGGCCACGCCTACGACGTGCTCAAGGACTATTCGGCCACCGCCACCTTCGTGGCCGTGGCCATCCTCGCCGTGCGCCGCGCCGCCTTCAAACCGGCGCGGTACGCCGTTCCGCCGGAAATGGGCAAGGACCACACCCCGGAAGCCCTCCTGATCCTGGGCATGATCCTCACCCTGCTCCTGTCCGAGAGCCTCTTCGAGGGCACCCTCCTGGCCGCCACCGGCGGCGCCGCCTCGCCCCTGACCCTCGCCTGGGCCTTCCGCCACGCCCTGGCCTCGGCGCCGGTGCCGGTGCTGGGGCACCTGAACCTGGCCGGGTACGCCATCCACGACCTCACCTTCTTCCTGTTCCTGTGCTTCCTGCCCCTGGGCAAGCACTTCCACGTCATCACGTCGCTTTTCAACGTGTTCTGGATGCGGGTGGAAACCGGCAACGTCAAGCCCGTGCGCCACGGCATCGGCGACGCCCAACTGGACGAGCTCAAGTCCTTCGGCGTCAAGAAGTTCGAGGACTTCACCTGGAAGCACATGCTCGACTTCTACAGCTGCGCGGACTGCGGCCGCTGCACGGACCGGTGCCCGGCCAACTTCGTGAAGCGGCCCCTCTCCCCCCGGTTCATCAGCATCAAGGCCCGGGACTACGCCTTCGCCCACTACCCCCTGCTGGGCGAGGCGGTGGAAGGCAAGCCCCTGGTGGGCAGCATCTTCAGCGAGGACGAGATCTGGAGCTGCACCACCTGCGGGGCCTGCGAGGAGGAATGCCCCCTGGGCATCGAGTACGTGGACAAGGTCGTGGACCTGCGCCGGGGCATGGTGGACGACGGCCTCGTGCCGCAGTCCATGCAGAAGCCCCTCAGTGCCCTGGAGAAGCGCGGGAACCCCTGGGGCAAGCTGGAGAAGAAGCGCGCCGACTGGACCGCGGGCGCGGGCGTGGCCGTCAAGCAGGTGGACGCCGGAGATACCGCCCAGACCCTCTACTTCGTGGACAGCATCAGCAGCTACGACGACCGCATGCAGAAAATTGCGCAGGCCTCGGCGCGCATCCTGGCCAAGGCCGAGGTGGACTTCGTGGTGCTGGGCAAGGAGGAGAAGGACAGCGGCCACGACGTGCGGCGCTTCGGGGAGGAGATGCTCTTCCAGAGCCTTAAGGACCACAACACCGAAGGCATCCGCGCCTCCCAGGCCACCCGCATCGTCACCAACGACCCCCACGCCCTCAACGCCCTCAAGCACGACTATCCCGGGATCCCGCCCGTGCAGCACATGAGCGAGCTCATCGCCGCCGGCCTCGAAAGCGGCAAGCTGCGCATGAAGGCCCCCGCCGACGGCCGCACCTACACCTACCATGACCCCTGCTACCTGGGGCGCCACAACGGCGTCTACGACCCGCCCCGCAACGCCCTGGACGCCATCCCCGGCCTCAAGCGGGTGGAGATGGAAGGGAACTGCCGGGACCGCTCCTTCTGCTGCGGCGGAGGCGGCCTCATGCTCTTCTACGAGCCCCACGAGGAGCAGCGCATGGGCGTGGTGCGGGTGGAGATGGCCCGCAAGGCCGGGGCCGACGTGATCGTCACCGCGTGCCCCTACTGCCTCACCAACATCGAGGACGCCATCAAGGTGGCCGGCCTCGAAGGCAAGATGGAAGCCATCGACTTGTGCGAACTGGTCGACGGCCACCTTCAGAACGACTGACCCCGGAGGAGCGTCATGGAGATCCTGGTTTGCGTGAAACGCGTTCCCGACGCCGCGGAGAACGAGATCGTCGTGGAGGGCGGCGCCCTCTGCGCCGACGACCTCGTGTACTCCGTGAACGAGTGGGACAACTATGCGGTGGAGGAGGCCATCCAGATCGTCGAGCGGGAGGGAGGCAGCGTCACCGTCGTCACCGTGGGGGACGGGGAGTCCGAGGAGGTGCTGCGGCGCGAAATGGCCATGGGCGCCAACCAGGGCCTGCTCCTCTCCGATCCGGCCTTCGCCGGCGCCGACGGCCTGGGCGTGGCCACGATCCTGGCCGCCGCCGTGCGCAAGGGCGCCTACGACCTGGTCCTCACCGGGGCCCTGGCCGACGACGGCGCCGCCCAGGTGGGCGGGATGCTGGCCGCCATCCTGGACTGGCCCTTCGCGTCCCTCGTCAACAGCATCGAGGTTCAGGGGGGCCTCCTTCGGGTGGGCCGCGAGATCGAAGGGGGCACCCAGGAGGTGAGCGAGATCGACCTGCCCTGCGTGCTCTCCATCCAGACCGGCATCAACGAGCCCCGGTACGTGGGCCTCCGGGGCATCCGCAAGGTGGCCTCCGTGGAGCTGCCCGTGCTGGACGCCGCCGCCCTGGGCGTGACGCCGGCGCCCGCCAGGGTCCGCCGCATCGACTACTTCGTGCCGCCGGCGGGGGCCGGCGCGGAAATGCTCACCGGATCCACGGCCGAACTGGCCGGACAGCTGGTGGGGCTCCTGAAGGCCAAGGGAGGGCTCAAGTGATGGACAACGTCTTCGCATTCCTGGCCCACGCCGGCGGCAAGCTGGACGACTCCGCCCTGGAGCTCCTGGGTGCCGCCCGCACCCTGTTCCCCGGCGCCGCCCCCATCGCCCTGGCGGCGGGCTCCGGCGCCTCCCTGGACACCGCCTGCCAGGAGGCCGCCGCCTCCTTCGCCGAGGTGTGGAAGTTCGACCAGGAGGCCCTGGCCTACCCCAACGCCGAACTCCTCCGGCCCCTCCTGGCCCGCGTCCTGCCCCCGGGGGCCATCGTGCTCCTGCCCCACAGCACCCTGGGCATGGACCTGGGCCCCGGGCTCTCCGTGAAGCTGGGCGCGGCCTACCTGCCCGACCTGGTGGGCGGCACCGCCGCCGCGGGCACGACCCTCGAGGCCGTGCGCCAGGAATTCAGCGGCCAGGCCTCGGCCCACGTGGCCTGCGACCTGTCCGCAGGCGCCGTGGTCACCCTGCGTTCCGGGGCCTTCAAGGCCGACGCGTCCCGGTCGGCGGCGGGCAGGGTCGTGGACCGCTCCTCCGACGCCGCGGGCCTTTCCGCGCGCCGGCGCTTCGTCAAGCTGGTGCAGGCAGAGGCCGGGGACATCGACATCACGCGCGAGGAGGTGCTGGTGTCCGTGGGCCGCGGCATCGGGGACAAGGAGAACATCGCCCTGGTGGAGGAACTGGCCGAGGCCATGGGTGCGGCCCTGTGCTGCTCCCGCCCCATCGTGGACGCCAAGTGGCTGGAGAAGCCCCGGCAGGTGGGCACCTCGGGCCAGACCGTCAAGCCCAAGGTCTACCTGGCCCTGGGCATCAGCGGCTCCTTCCAGCACCTGGGCGGCATCAAGGGCAGCCCCTTCCTGGTGGCCGTGAACAAGAACCCCAAGGCCCCCATCTTCCAGGCCGCCAGCGTGGGCATCGTGGCCGACCTGCTGGAACTGGTGCCCGCGTTGACGGAGGCCATCCAGAAGGGCCGCTGACCCGCCATTCCCACCAGCCCAATTGACCGGTATGCATCGGGATTTGAGGTAAACTGGAGCCCCCACCCCTGCCGGAGGCCCCATGCGCCCCAACATCTGCCACGCCCTTGTCCTGGCCCCCTCCCTGCTCCTGGGGCAGAGCGAGCTGCCCCGGTTCGTGACCCATCCCGACATCCATGGGGACCAGGTGGTCTTCACCTACGAGGGGGACCTCTGGACCGGCACCGTCCAAGGCGGGCCGGCCCGGAGGCTCACGAGCCATCCGGGCGAGGAGTTCGCGGCGCGGTTCAGCCCGGACGGGAAATGGCTGGCCTTCACCGGCCAGTATGACGGGGGCAGCAACGTTTACGTGATGCCCGCGGGGGGCGGGACGCCCCGGCGCCTCACCTGGCGCGGCGCCTGCACCGTCCAGGGCTGGTCCCCGGACGGGGCCCGGGTGCTCTTCCGGGCCGCGGTGCAGGGCGACTGCAACCCCATGACCCAGATCTGGACGGTGGATCTCCAGGGCCACGAGCCCCAGGCCCTGCCGCTGGGCAAGACCGCATTCCAGGCCGCCATCTCCCCCGACGGATCGAAGGTGCTCTTCAACCCCACCGGCAGCGAGGACTACTTCTGGAAGCGGTACAAGGGCGGACTGCATGCGGAAATCTGGCTGGAGGACAGGAAGGCCGGCACCTGGCGGCGGGTCACCGATCATCCCGGCAAGAGCGCCTACCCCATGTGGACGGCCCAGGGCGGCGTCCTCTTCCTTTCCGACCGGAGCGAGGGGGGCTTCTCCAACCTCCACACCCTCGACCTGGCCACCGGGGCGGCCAAGGCGCTGACGTCCTACAAGGACTTCGACGTGCAGTGGCCGGCCACCGACGGGCGCAGGGTCGTCTTCGTCAAGGGGGGCTTCCTCCACCTGCTGGATCCGGCCACCGGAGAGGCCCGCCGCCTCGAGGTCACGGCGCCTTCCGACGGCTGGCGCTTCGGCCCCCGCACCCTCAACGCCAAGGACTACCTCCAGTCGGTGCGCCTGGCCCCCGGGGGGAAAAGCCTTCTCCTGGAAGCCCGGGGCGAACTGTTCTCGCTTCCCGTGGACGCCGCCGGATCCGCCAGGAACCTCACCGGGACGCCCGGCGTCCGTGAGCGCTTCCCCGAGATCTCCCCGGACGGCAAGCGCGTCGCCTACCTTTCCGATGCCAGCGGCGAGTACGACCTCTACGTGCGTCCCGCCGAGGGAGGCCCCGCCACGCGCCTGGCCACGGGCCTGGCCACCACGCTCTACCATCTCGCCTGGAGCCCCGACGGCCAGAAGCTCATGTTCGGCGACAAGAGCTTTTCGCTCTACGTCATGGACGTGGCCACCGGCAAGCTCGAGCGCATCGACGGTTCCTCCAACCTCAAGAACGACGAGTTCACCTGGGAGGTGGCCGACTACGCCTGGGCCCCCGACTCCACCTGGATCGCCTATTCCTACCCCGAGGCCAACCGCAACAACCGAATCTGGCTCTACAACCTCAAGACGAAGCAGAAGGTCGCCCTCACCGACGGGTTCTTCGATTCCCTCAATCCCTGCTTCGACCTGGATGGGACCACCCTCTACTACCTGAGCTACAACAATTTCCAGGTGCGCCTCGACGCGGGCGAGATGAACGCCATCGAGCCCAACCCGGTCCAGGTCATGGCCGTCCGCCTCCGGGAAACCGATGGGGGCCCGTTCCGCATCGACGTGGCCGGACTCGGCGACCGCACCTCGCTGCTGCCCCTAAAGCCCGGCAACATCTTCCACCTCAAGGCCGGCAAGGGCCTCGTGGGCTATTCCACGGTGGAAGGCTGGGACGACTTCGTGGTGGAGGAGGTCTTCAGGCCGCGCGGCCAGACCAAGTGGAGGGTGCATCTGTTCGAGACCGGGCCGAAGAAGGAGACCGTCCTTGCGGACCCGGTTGCCGAGTGGGGGCTTTCCCAGGATGGCGCCAGCATCTATGTCCGCAGGGCCGACGCCGTCCATGCGGGCCCCGTCCAGGCCGTCCTGGCCACCAAGGCGCTGCCCGAGCGCATCAACCTGGAGCGGCTGGCCCTCACGGTGGTCCCCCGGGAGGAGTGGAAGCAGATCTTCGAGGACGCCTGGCGCTGGTACCGGGATTTCTTCTACGACGCCAACATGCACGGCCGGGACTGGAAGGCCGACCATGACCGCTACGCCCAGTGGCTGCCCCAGCTCACGAGCCGGGCGGACCTCAACTGGCTGCTGAGCCAGATGGTGGGCGACCTGTGCGTGAGCCACACCTACGTGAGCGGCGGCGACCCCGGACCCGTGGCCACTCCCGGCCTCAAGCGCACCGCGGGCCTCCTGGGCGCGGACCTGGCGGCGGAGGGCGGCCTCTACCGCTTCACGAGGATCCTGGGCCCCACCCCCTTCGCGCCGGAGCTGAAGGGGCCCCTGGCCGGAAAGGTGAAGGAGGGCGAGTATCTCATCGCCATCGACGGCACGCCCCTCAAAGCCCCGGAGGCCGTCTACGAGCGCCTCCAGGTGGTTCCCGGCCAGAAGGTCGTGCTCACCGTCAACACCCGGCCCGTGCCCGACGGTGCCCGGACCGTGGAGGTCGAACCCATCGCCAACGAGTTCCCCCTCCGGTACGAGCGCTGGATCGCCGAGAATATCGCAAAGGTGGAGAAGCTTTCCGGGGGCCAGCTGGGCTACCTGCACCTGTCCGCCATGGGCGCGGCCAACATCGGCCAGTTCGACAAGTTCTGGCGCGCGTTCCGGTACCGCAAGGGCATCGTGGTGGACGTGCGCGGCAACCACGGGGGCTGGACCGAGTACTTCATGACCGCCAGGCTGGAGAATCATCAGGTCGGCTTCAACGTCCTGCGCGGCATGACCCCCTTCCGCGTGCCCAACACCGCTTCCGACGGCCGGTACGTGTTCCTGAGCAACGAACAGAACGGCAGCGACGGCGAAGCCTTCCTCAGCCACGTGAAGGCCCGGAACCTGGGCCCCGTCATCGGCGTCCCCAGCTGGGGCGGCCTGGTGGGCATCATCAACACCCAGTTCACCCTGGACGGCGGCCGCGTGGAGCAGTCCAACAACGCCTTCTACGGCAGGGAAGGCAAGTGGTGGGTGGAGAACGAAGGCGCCATCCCCGACATCCGCGTGGAGAACGACCCCGCCAGCTTCCTGGCCGGCCATGACCGGCAACTGGAGGTGGGCGTGGCGACCCTCCTGCAGCGGATCAAGGAGAACCCCACCCCCACGTTCCCGCCAATTCCAGCCTATCCCGTGAAATAATTACCGCTTAAGTGCCATCTGGCCGATGCGGGAGATGCGGTACCTGCCCACCGCCCCCTCCCGGATCAGGTCGTGCTGCAGGAGGTAGTCCAGGTCCGCGGCCTCCACGCCCTTCAGGGCGAGGAGCTTCTCCCGCGGGGCGTCCGGGTGCCTCGCCACGGTGAGGAGCAGGCTCAGGCGCAGCGGCGTGATCACGTCAATCATTGGGGATCCTTCCGGGGGCGCGGGTGCGCTCGAGCTTGAGCAGGGCCTGGATCTGGTTCTCCAGGGCGCCCAGGAACCGGGAGCGGTCCGCGGGGGCGTAGGGCTTCGGACCGGTGCCCATCTCGCCCATGTCCCGCAGGAAGGCGCTGATCTCCCGGCTGGCCATGGCGTCCACGATGGAGTCCTCGGTGAAGGGACGCCCCTTGGGGTCCAGGACCCGGGCCCCCTTCTTCAGGCACCGGTCCGCCAGCGGGATGTCGGCGGTGACGGCGATGTCGCCGGGCCCGGCCTGCTCCACGATCCAGTCGTCGGCGGCGTCGAAGCGCCCGCTCACCACCACCGCCTTGAACAGGGGGTCCCGGGGCAGGTTCAGCCGGCTGTTGGACACCACGTGCACCGTCAGGCCGTGCCGCTTGGCCACCCTGAACACTTCGTCCTTCACGGGGCAGGCATCGGCGTCGACGTAGATCTGGATCAAGCGGGCTCCTGGCGGTCCGGTCCATCCTACCGCACCCCGGCCCGGGCGCCCCCGGGGCCGTCCCTTTCCGCCTCGAATCGACAATTTTCCATCCCACACGTTGCCAGCACGTTTGGCGCCCGTTCCCCCAGCGTCACCCGCTGTCGCTCCGCCCCGGGCAGGGTACCATCAAGCCTCAACCGGAACGGACCTCCCCATGCGCATCCTCCACACCTCGGACTGGCACCTGGGCCGCGTCCTCCACGAGTTCCCGCTCCTGGAGGACCAGCGCCAGGTCCTCGGGCAGGTCATCGCCCACTGCGCGGCCGAGCCTTTCGACGCCCTCCTCGTCGCGGGCGACGTTTTCGACCGCAGCCTGGCCTCGGAGGAGGCGGTGCTCCTGTGGAGCGGCTTCCTGCGCGACCTGCGCGCGGCCTGCCCGGACCTGCCCCTCCTGGTCATCGCGGGCAACCACGATTCCGCCGCCCGCATCGCCTACGCCGCCGACGCCCTGGCCCTCGCGAAGATCCACGTGCGGGGCGGGCCGGACACCCTGGAGGCGCCGGTGGAGATCCGGGACGCCGCGGGCGCGCGCATGCAGGTGTGGATGATCCCCTTCCTGTGGGCGGGGGACTTCGACGGCGGCGGCGGGCGCATCCGCACCCAGGAGGAGACCCTGGCCGCGGCCGTGGAGCGCATCCGGCCCCTCCAGGACCCGGAGGCGATCCAGGTGGCCATGGCCCACTGCTTCGCCCGGGGGGCCTGCGCCTCGGACTCGGAACGGGTGCTGGTGGGCACCGCCACCGACGTGGAGGCTTCGCTCTTCGCGACCTTCGACTACACGGCCCTGGGGCACCTGCATCGGGGGCAGCGGGTGCTCGACGGGGTCTGGTACGCCGGCTCCCCCCTGCCCTACTCCTTCTCCGAGACCGGCGACGCCAAGGCGGCCCTCGCCGTGGACCTGGCCCGGGGCCGGACCCCGGAGGTGACGCCCCGCCCCTTCCTCCCGCCCCATCCCATGAAGCGCCTGCGGGGGACCCTCCAGGCCCTCCTGGACGACCCCGCCTTCGCGCCCCACGCGGACAGCTTCCTGGAGATCGCCCTGGATCCGCGCGACGCCGGCGCGAACCCCTTCGCCCTCCTCAAGCAGCGGTTCCCCTTCCTGCTTCACCTGACCTACCTGGATCCCGAAGGCGGCGAGGCCCCTCCGGACGCGCCCGTGACCGAGCGCGCCGGGGACCTCCTGTCCGACTACCGGCAGTTCGCGGCCGACCTGGGCCTGGATGCGGAAACGGTCGAGCGCCGCACCGCCCTGGCCGCGAGCCTCGTGGCCGACCTGGCCCGCCTGGAGACCGCATGAAGCCCCTGCGCCTGACCTTGATGAACTTCGGCCCCTACGCCGGGGACCCCGTCGTGGTGGACTTCGCCCGGCTCGACCCCCTCTTCCTCATCACCGGCGACACCGGCGCGGGCAAGACCTCGCTGTTCGACGGCATCTGCTACGCGCTGTACGGCTCGCCCCTGGGCACCCGCACCGAGTCCACCGTGCGCTCCAAGCTCGCCGGGGACGGCGAGAGCACCCTGGCCGAATTCGAGTTCGAGGTGCGCGGGGTGCGCCACCTCGCCACCCGGTCCCCGGCGTGGTTCGAGGCGAAGAAGAAGGGCGCCGGGTTCCGGAAGCCCGAGGAGGTCCACGCCCTCAAGGTCTGGGGGGACGGCGGCTGGACGCCCCTGACCTCCCGGAAATCGGACTTCGACGCCCGCATCGAGGCCATCCTGGGCCTCACCCGGGACGAGTTCGCCAAGATCCTGGTGCTGCCCCAGGGCGACTTCCAGCGCTTCCTGGAAATGGGCACCCTGGACCGGGAGGCCATCCTGGAAAAGCTCTTCCCCATCCGGGAGCACCAGCGCCTGGCCGAGTACGTGCGCGGCCAGGCCGACGAGGCCCGGACCCTCAAGGCCGACCTGGGCCTCCGCCTGGAGGAGGCCCGGGGCGGCGGCCCCCGGGACGCCGCCGAGGCCCAGGCCGAGGAAGCGGACCTGGACGGGGCCGCGGCCGCCGCGGACGCGTTCCTGCGGGCCGCCCTGGAGCGCCGCGACGCAGCCATGGCCGCCGTGGTGGCCGCCCAGGGGGATGCCCAGCGCTTCCGGGAGCGGGACCGCCTCCGGGAAGAGGAAGACGCCTACGGCAGGGAGGAGGTCCAGCGCGCCGCCCAGGAGCGGGAAGTCGCCCTGGCCCGGGGGGCGGCCGTGTGCGAATCCGCCGTGAAGGCCTGGGAGGACGCCGGATCCGCGCAGCAGAAGGCCGCCGGGGCCTTCGCTGACACCGAGCGGGACCTGGCCGCCGCGGTGGGGGACCGGGCCGCCCTCCAGGGGGACCTGGACGGAGTCCCCGGGCGCCAGGCCGCCCTGGGGGAGCTCCGGGCCGAGCAGGTGCTCAGCCTCAAGCGGCTGGAGGACCTCAAGGCCTTCGGCACGGCCTGGCGCGAAAGCACCCAGGCCGCCGCGGCCCTGGAATCCGCGGCCCAGCGTTTCGAGACGGCCCAGGGCGAGGTCGCGAAGCTCCAGGCGGCCCTGGAAGCCCTGGAGCCGGTGGAGCGGAACCGGGAGGCCCTCCAGGCTGAGCTGAACGGTCTCGTCCCCCGCCGCGGCCACCTGGACCGTCTGCAGGCCGACGCTGACGTGGTGCGGACCTGGCCCGCCCTGGAAGCCGAGCGCCGCAAGGCGGTGGAGGCGGCCCAGGCCCGCGCCAGCGCCGCCGCGGACCGCTTGCGGGAGGACGGGGACCGGGTCGAGGCGGCCCGCGCCCTCCGGGAAGCCAACCTCGCCGCGGCCCTCGCCGCCCGCCTCGCCGATGGGGTCCCCTGCCCCGTGTGCGGGTCCGCCGACCACCCGCATCCGGCGCAGGGGGATCTGGATCCCGCGGCCCTGGCCGCCGAACCGCCCCGCCCCGACGAGGCCCGGGCGGAAGCGGACCGCCGCGCCCGGGCGGATCTGGCCCAGGCCGCCAGCCGGCTCGAGGAGGACGCGCTCCGCCACGGGCAGTCCCTGGCCCGGCTCCGGGAGGGCGGCTGGCCCCACGTCGCCGCCTACGACGCGGCCCGGACCGAACTGGACGCCCGCACCCGGGAAGGGAATGCGCGCCTCCAGGAAACCGCCGACCTCCTGGCGGGCCGGGACCCCCTCAGGACCGGCCTCAAGGCCGCCCAGGAGGCCCTGGAAGGCGCCCGCGGCAGCCTGGACGGGGCCCGCCAGGCCGAAACCGCCGCCAAGGAGACCTGCCGGGGCCTGGAGCGGAGCCTGGGCCTGGCCATCGACGACCCCGAGCAGGCCTGGCGGGAGGCTTCCCGCGCCCACAAGGCCCGCGAGGCCCGGATCCAGGAGGAGGAGCGGAGCCTTGCGGACCTGGGCGCCCGGCGCGAGAAGGCCGACGCCGCCCAGGCAACCCTGGCCCGGCTCCTGGAGGTCCGCCGGGAGCACCTGGCCCAGGCCGGAACGGCGCTGGCCGTGGCCCTCGCGGCCCTGGAACGTGCCCTGGCCGGCTGCGGCTTCGCCTCGGTCACGGACCAGCGCGCCGCTCTCCGGGAGCCCGGGCGCCTCCAGGAGCTGGAAGCCCTCCTGCGCAAGGCCGCCGACGACCGCACCGTGCGCCTGGCCCGCCTGGAGGCCCTGGATGCCGCCCTGGACGGCATGGCCCGCCCGGACCTGGAGGCCCTGGAAGGCGCCCGCGAGGACGCCGCCGAAGCCTTCACCCGCGCGGGGAGCGCCGCCCAGTCCGCCCGGAACGCCCTGGAGGCCTTCCGCGCCCGCCGGGCCCGGGTCCAGGACCTCCAGGACAAGCTCGCGGCCGCCACCGAGGCTTCCGCCGACCTCCTCCAGCTCTCGGCCGAACTGGACGGCACCAACCGCCGGCGCATGAAGTTCTCCTCCTGGGCCCTGGCGTGGTGGCTGCAGCGGGTGCTGGAGCACGCCTCCCGCCAGCTGGACCTGCTGTCCGGGGGCCGCTACCGCTTCCGGCTCCGCACGGACGTGGACGACAAGCGCCGCTCCGCGGGCCTGGAGATCGACGTGCACGACGCCTACGCCAACGGCCTGCGCAGCGTGCGCACCCTCTCGGGCGGCGAGAAGTTCCTGGCCTCCCTCTCCCTGGCCCTGGGCCTGGCCGAGGTCATCCAGGGCCGCAGCGGCGGCATCGAGCTGGACGCCCTCTTCATCGACGAGGGCTTCGGGTCCCTGGACGACGAGACGCTGGAGAAGGCCATGCGCGTCCTGGACAAGCTGGGCCAGGGCCGCATGGTGGGCCTCATTAGCCACGTGGAGGCCATGAAGCAGGCCATCGATTGCCAGGTCCGGGTGCGGAAGCAGGACGGCGGCAGCCGGGTGGAGCTGGTGAGGGTGTCGCGGTGACGCCCCCTCAGCCCTGGATGAAGCGCTCGGGGTTGAAGCCCATCACGAGCGCACCCCAGTGCTTTCCCCCCACGTGGATGGGCATGGAGAGGTCGTTCAGGATCTCGCCGGTGTCGCGCATGTAGGTCTGCAGCAGGAAGGTCTGGAGGTTCCGGGAGCGGCGCTTCTCCGTCTCGACGTTGAAGTAGAGCCTCATGTTCCGGCTCTTCAGGAGGTCCACCTGGGGGTCGCCGGTCATGGGGTCGCTGACGCCCGAGTGGTGCACGGCGAGGTACCCGTTCACGTCCAGCGCCACGGCGTAGATGGATTCCAGGTCCCTGCGCGCCTCGTCGAAGAGGGGCTGCAGGTCCCCGGCCAGGACCTCGGTGTAGCCGGTGAGGAACTTCTGGGGGTCAGTGCCGGGCACCGGGCGGTAGTTCCGGTCGAAGACGTCCACCCCCTTCGCGGCCAGGGCGGCGATGCGGGCCTGCATGGCATCCCGCCACCGGTAGGCCTTGGCGATGACCGCCTCCAGTTCGCTCTCGCCCGTGCGGAAGCCCGAGACCAGCTCCAGCAGCTTTTCCGTGGCGCGGTTCATCTCGCTGGACAAACGGGTGGATTCCTCCAGGCGCTGGGCCCCTTCGCGGCTGAGGGCCAGGATCTCCCGGGACTGGCCGTGGATGGTCTCGCTGGTGGCGGAGATGCCTTCCACGGCGGTGGTGGCGCCGCCCAGCTGGGAGGTGCTGTCCTCGAAGTCCCCCACGAGCCTGCCGAAGTGCTCCGAGGCCCGCCCCAGGAGTGCGGAGGTGCCCTGGATGTCCTCGCTGATGCCCGCGATCCCCAGCGACGTGCTCCCGGTGTCCTCCAGCATGTCCCCCAGGTTCCGGCTGATCTCGATGGCGGCCTCCCGGGCCCGGTCCGAGAGCTTGCGCACCTCCTCGGCCACCACGGCGAAGCCCCGGCCGGCGTTGCCGGCGTGGGCCGCCTCGATGGTGGCGTTCAGGGCGAGGAGCTTGGTCTGGTCGGAGATGCCCTCGATGAGCTGGGCCACGCCACTGATGCGCTCGGAGCGCTCCTTGAGCCGCTCCACCAGGAGGGCGAAGTCCGCGAGCCGGCCGTTGGTGACGGCCATGCCCTGCACCGCCTCCAGCAGCTCCTCCCGGGTCGACTGGGCCGTCTCGAGGTTGCCCTGGGTCAGTGCGGCGATGTGGGAGGTGGCCTGGGCCACTTCGCGCACGGCCTCCTCCACGTCCCGGCTCGTGCGGGTGATGACCTCGGAGAGTTCACCCTGCTGCTGGGCCCCCTTGGCGGAATCCGAGGAGAGCTTGAAGGTGCGGGTGGACCCCACCGCGATGGTCAGCCCCAGGCGCTTGGACTCGTTGAGGATGTCACGGACCTTGCCCGAGAACACGTTGAAGGCCTCGGCCAGCTGGCGGATCTCGTCGTGGGTCTCCAGCTTCAGGTCCCCGGAGAAATCCCCCGCCCCGATCACCGAGGAGAGGGTGCGCAGCGGCGCCACCACCGACAGGTGGAAGGTGAGGTAGGCGACGGCCGCCACCACCAGGGCCGCCAGGGGCACGGCGACGGCGAGCATCTGCGCCCGGGCCAGCGTCTCCAGGGCCTCGGGCGGCGCCCCGGCCTTCAGCGCCCCGGCCACGCGCAAAAGCTCGGCGCTGAGCACCAGCATCATCAGGAAGAGCGGGGCCATGATGCCCAGGATCTTCCGCAGCAGGGTATTGAAAACGGTCCTCTCCAGGAATTGGTAGAGGAGCTTGAAAAGGAACATTGCAGTCCCCCTCGGTGTGGTTGGTGGTGTCACCAAACATAGTGACCGCTCAGCGCGCTTTCGCCTCCGGAATCCTTGGGCGGGGGGCAGGGCGCATGCCCTTGGGCGGGAAGGGGAATTATTCTTTCATAACTAGAACTCGATGAGCATGGCGCTCAGCTCGGTCCCCGCCAGATCCAGCTGGGAGGTGACGTAGGAGGTGCGGGGCTCCGCCAGGCCGGACAGCTCCACCGCCTCCAGGGCCTCCCGGGGACCGGCCAGGGTCGAGGGGTCCGCCCCTTCGGCCACCGCGGCCATGGCCTCCAGGGCCCCTCCCGCCGCGCGGGCCAGCGCCTCCAGGTCGGGAACCGGCGGGTCGCCGGCGCGGAAATGCACCGCCGCCACGCTGAGCCAGCGGGTGACGCGAATGTTGTGGTTCGCGAGGGCCGCGTTGCGCTCGATGCCCTCCCGCATGACGTCCGGATCGCCGGCCATGCGGTTCAGGGAGGAGAACACGAGGCTGTTGGCCCGTTGGGCCTTGCGTTTGGCCTTGAGCACCAGGGCGGGCGTCATGTCCGCATCGCCCCCCAGCCCCTGGCAGAGGCGGTCCAGGAAGAGGGCGTTGGCCCGCAGGGCGCCGGCAAGGAGCGGGGGGAACCGGTCCCGCTCCCACACCGGCCAGAAGCTCAGCGCGGCCAGCAGCGCCAACAGGCAGCCTGCCATGGTGAAGGCGAGCCGGTGGAGGGTCAGGCTCAGGGTCACGGGACCCGAGGCTTCGAACTGCAGCACCACCAGCAGGGTGATGTAGAACACGGCCACGGCATAGTTGCGCTTCACGTAGAAGGTGAAGGTCCAGCACACCGCCGCGGTGGCCGCCAGGAGCAGTCCCAGGGGAAGGTGCAGCCAGAGCAGCACGCTGCCCACCAGTCCGCCCGCGAGGGTCCCCACCGCGCGCTGGGTGGCCCGGAGCCGGGTGGCCCCGTAGTCCGGCTGGAGCACCACCATGACGCACAGCGGGATCCAGAAGCCGTGGGGCAGGTTCCAGGCGCGCCAGGCCCAGGTGCCGGCCATCATGATGACCGCCAGGCGGAAGGTGAACCGTACCAGGGCCGGGTCCACCTGGAGGCTGAAGTTCAGGGCCGAGGCCAGGGGCCGCAGGCTCCAGGCGCGCAGGTCGAACAGCTCGAAGGAGATGGGGCCCCGCTCCCGCACCCGCTCCAGGGAGGCCCGCAGGGTCCCGCTCAGGGTGGGCAGGTGCTCCTGGAGCTTGTCCAGGACGTCCGCCAGGTGGGCCCGCTCCGGGGTGTCCTTCACCTTGGCGGCCACCCGGGACTGGAGCACCCGCAGCAGGCGCCCCATGCGCCGGAGCCGCACCTCGAACCGCGACAGGTGCCCCGCCTGGTGGGACACCACCGTCAGGGCCAGGGACCGGGTGGAATTCACGGTGCTGGCCAGGAAGGACCGGAAGGAGGCCGCCAGGGCCCCGGGCCCCGGCGGCTCCATGAGGCGCTCGATGCTGGGGTTGAGGGCCATGAGGTAGTTGGCCGTCTGGGCCGCGGCCCCGTTCAGGGCCTGCAGCTCCCGCACCAGGGGACGGCTGCTGGTGGCGTTGGCGCCCTTGAGGGCCTCGGTGGCCAAGTCCAGGGCGGCGCGCAGCTCGTTCTCGCAGGCCACCACCCGTTCGTGCCGGGCGGGGGCGTCGGCCGCCTCCACCGCCGGCAGGGCCTCGGCCAGGTCCGCCAGGGCGAGCCAGGCCGCCGCCACCGTGCGCCGGAGCGGATGCTGGGCCAGGAAGGGCCAGAAAGCCGCGTGCACCGCGATGCTCAGGGCGCACCCGGCCAGGGTGGCCACCGCGGCCGCCGGCGCCGAGGCCTCCGCGTGGTTGATCAGGCCCAGGAAGAAGAGCAGCGCCGCCGTGGAGGCCACCGAAGGCCCGTACTCCCCCAGCCCGTGCCGCCAGGCCCCCGCCCCCAGGGCGATGAGGCCCGTGGCCAGCACCGCCATGGGCACGCTGCGCCCGGCCTCCACCCCCAGCCACGCGGCCCCCGCGAACACCCCGCTCAGGCCCACCAGGAGGAACAGGCGCAGCGAATAGGCGCCCTTCACATCCAGCCCGCCCACCGCATGGCCCGCGAAGGAGGCCAGCACCGCCTGGGTGCCCGTGATCAGGCCCAGGGACGCCAGCACCAGGGGCAGCATGAAGGCCCCCGTGGCCCGCAGGGCGCGGGTGGCGGCTGGGTCAACCAGTTCCCGGGCGGCAACGCGTCCGAGCAGTCGTGAAAGGGCCATGCGGAATGGTATCAGAGGCTCATTTCAAGGCTGCCCTTCCTTCATGATCGCGGACATGGCCTTGAACTGGGCGTGGACCTTGTCCCGGCACCACTCGAAGGCCACGGACTCGTGGTTGGTGAGGACGGCGCCAGCCGCCGCCATGCGCTCGATGGCGTGCCTGCGGTAGTCCTCCCCGCGGCCGCTCACCGCGTCCCAGCAGAGGTGCACCTCGTGGCCCGAGGCCAGGAGTTCCAGAACCGTCTGGTTCACGCACACCTGGGCCTCGATGCCCGCCACGACGATCTGGCGCTTCGCGGGTTCCAGGCCGGGCCGGGCCGCCCGCAGCAGCTTCTCGAAGGCGGGATCCCCACAACAGCCGAAGGAGGTCTTCTCCATGTAGAAGGTGGGCGTGGTGAGGCCGTCGAAGGCGGCCTGGATGCTCGCCTCCGTGGGGCCGATGCCCTGGGGGTACTGCTCGGTCAACACCACGGGCACCTGGAACAGGTCCGCCAGGCGCATGAGCCTGCGGGTGGCTTCCAGGACCGTGGCCGGGCGGTGGACCATGTGGACCAGTTTGCCCTGAAGGTCGATGACGACCAGGATGCTCCGGTTTGCGTCGAGAAGGGCCATGGGTGCCTCCGCGGTGATTCTCGCACGATCCGGGAACCGCCGGGGCGCGGCCGCAGGGCGGAAACCCTGCGTCGGCGCCACACGGATGCACGGTCGGGGCACGTCCCCTGATATGTTCATATCCATTCCAAGCCGGAGCCGATAGGGGTAGCCCCATGCGCATCGTCGTAGCACCTGACTCCTTCAAGGGAAGCGTCTCGGCCACCGGGGTGGCCGACGCCATCGAACGGGGCATCCTCGCCGTGTTTCCCGGCGCGGAGGTGCGCAAGATCCCGGTGGCCGACGGCGGCGAAGGCACCGTGGAGGCCCTGGTGACGGCTACCGGGGGGCGGTTCTTCCGCACGGAGGTGCCGGGGCCCCTGGGCGAGCCGGTGACGGCCCTCTGGGGGGTCCTGGGCGACGGCGCCACCGCCGTCATCGAAATGGCGGCATCGTCCGGGTTGCCGCTGGTGCCCAGGGACCGGCGGGACCCCCGGCTAACCACCACCGCGGGGGTGGGCCACCTCATCAAGGCCGCCCTGGACGCGGGCCTGCGCAGCTTCGTCATCGGAATCGGCGGCAGCGCCACCAACGACGGCGGCGCGGGCATGGCCCGGGCCCTGGGCGCGCGGTTCCTGGACGCCGGAGGCCGCCCCCTCCCCGAGGGCGGGGCCGCCCTGGCACGCCTGGAGACCCTCGACCTTTCCGGCCTCGACCCCCGCCTGGCCGCGGCCAGCATCCTCGTAGCCTGCGACGTGGACAACCCCCTGTGCGGTCCCCGGGGCGCCTCGGCCGTGTACGGCCCGCAGAAGGGCGCCTCCCCCGAGGCGGTGCGGGAGCTCGACCACGCCCTCGGCATCCTCGGCCGGGTCGCCGCCGCCGCCACCGGCCGCGACGTGGCCCTGCGCCCCGGCGCGGGCGCCGCGGGCGGCCTGGGCGCGGGCCTCCTGTGGTTCACCCCCGCCCGGCTCCGCCCCGGCGTGGAGATCGTGCTGGAAGCCACCGGCTTCGAGGACCTCGTCCGGGGCGCCGCCCTGGTCATCACCGGCGAAGGCCGCACCGACGCCCAGACCGCCATGGGGAAGGCCCCCGTGGGCGTGGCCGCGGTGGCCCGGCGCCACCGCGTGCCGGTCATTTGCCTGTCGGGGGGCCTCGGGGAGGGCGCCGACGAGGTGCTCGGCCACGGCATCGACGCGCTCGCGAGCATCGTGCCGGCGCCCATGCCGCTGGAGGCGTGCATCAGCCAGGGCGCCCACCTGCTGGAGGCCGCCGCCGCCCGGGTCTGCCGGCTCGTGAAGGTGGGCCTGGCCCTGCGGTAGCGGAGGCGAAACCCCTTATCGAACCATTCGAATCCCGGACGAGCGATGATTTCCCTGGATTCATAAGGAAACCAGGGCCAAATTGAATCCCTGGCGGAGGTTTTCCATGGCCCTGGAATTCCGGAACGGCATCCTCTCGCAGTACCCCGACGTCCTCACCCCCCAGGTGCAGCGGGCCCTGGAGACCCTGGCGCCCCTGGACGCGCGTCGACGGGAGCTCATGGCCGAGCGCGCCGCGCGCCGCCGGGACCGCGCGGAGCGGCGGGAGCCCATCGGCTTCCTGGACCCGGCCTCCACCATCCCCGGCACCTCCATCACCGTGGCCGCGGCCCGGGCCGGCGACTTCGAGGGGGCGGAGATCCCCCCCGACCTGCGCAGGCAGTGGATCCAGGGCACGGGCCCGGCCACCAAGCCCTATGCCGACGTGCGCTCGGGGATCCGCAACGTGGCCTACGCGCTCCTCTCGGGCGCCGACGGATGGATGTTCGACGGGGAGGACGCCCTGGGCCAGGTGGCGTCCATGAGCCTGGACAACCACCGCAACCTCAGGCTCGCCCTGGCCCGGGACGCCATCTTCCTGGACGTGGCCGAAGGGGTCTCCCGGGAGATGAACCGGTGGGCCCAGGGCTTTTTCGGCCACCCGATCATCGCCGACTGGCGGAGCCAGCTGGACGTAACCACCGTGCTCTACCGCGCCCGGGGCATGCACCTGGACGACCGCCACATCCGCCACGCCGGCGGCGCCGCGTTCTCCGCCTCCATCGCCGACCTGGCCACCTTCGCGGTGACCAACGCGGCCGCCCTGCGCGGGGCGGGCCGCAGCCTCGTGTACTACCTGCCCAAGATCCAGACCGCCGCGGAGGCGGCCTGGTGGAACGCGCTCCTCCTGGCCGTGGAGGCCCACCTGGATCTGCGGCCCGGCACCCTCAAGGCCTACGTCCTGGTGGAGCAGCTGGAGCAGAGCTTCCAGCTCATGGAGATCCGCGCCGCCCTCGCGCCCCACTTCGTGGGCTTCAACACCGGCCGCTGGGACTACATCAACAGCGTCGCCGACGCCCTGGCCTGGGATCCCGCCTTCCACAACCCCAACATCGACACCATCACCATGACCTACGGGTACATGCGGAACTACGAGGACCGGGTGCGCCGGGCCGTGAACACCCCGGACCGCCTGGGCCGGCACGCCCTCTGGCAGGGCGGCATGGAACCCAACATCCCCGTGGGCTCGGACGTGGGCGTGGCCGCGAGCATGCGCCGGGCCGTGGCCGGGGCCGAGCGGGAGCAGCGGGAAGGCGCCTCGGGCAAGTGGGTGGCCCACTGGAAGATGGTCCACATCGTGCGCCCCGTGTGGGAGAAGGCCGGCCAGGACAACCAGGCCGGACGGTCCTTCCCCGCCCTCACCTACGGCCCGGAGGACGCCGCCGGCCTGACCCTCCTCGAACCCGCCCCCCGCACCGTGCCCGGCGCCCGCGACCTGCTTTCCGTGGCCCTGCAGTACGGCAACGCCTTCCTGCAGGGGCTCCAGGCCGCCGCGCTCAAGCCCGCGGACCACTTCGGCAACGACGACGTGCTCTACCTCATGGAGGACATGGCCACCGGGGAGATCCGCCTCTCCATTCTCTGGGAGTGGATCCACAAGAAGGCCCCCCTCACCGACGGGGACGAGGTCCTGGGCGTGCGCCCCGGCGACGCCCTCACCCCCGCCCTCTTCAACCGGCTGCTGGAGGAGGAGTACGCCAAGCTGCTCCGCGCCCGGGGCAAGGACGTCCACGAGGACTCCAAGACCACCACCCTCCCCATCGCCCGGGCCATCGCCTGGGCCTACGTGCAGAGCGACGTGAAGCCCCCCTGGTACGTGGACCTGCTGAACCTGAACCTGGGGGTGGAAAAACGGGAGGCCGCCCAGGGACGCATCGCCCGGTTCCTGGAGACCTTCAAGGCCACAGGGGAACGCATCACGGCGAACCTGGATTTCTAGCGGAGAAAGCCCTCCCGCATGGGGGTGCCCTTCCGGTCCAGGTGATGGACGGCCTGGATGTGGCGCACGGTGCCGCTGCGGGCCCGCATGAGGATCGAGTGGGTCTCGGCCTGGTGGCCGATGAGCTTGACCCCGGGCAGCAGGGAGCTGTCCGTGATGCCGGTGGCGCAGAACAGGGCGCTGTCACCCACCACCAGGTCCCGCACGTGGAAGACCCGCCCCAGTTCGGCGGCCGGGACCCGGGCGGCCACCTCGGCCAGGTGCTCGGGGTGGCGCTCGCCGTCGAACCACATGCGCAGCTGGATGTCCCCGCCCAGGCACTTGAGGGCCGCGGCGGCCAGGACGCCCTCCGGGGACCCGCCCATGCCCAGGTACAGGTCCACGCCCGACAGGGGCAGCGACGGCGCCACGGCCGCGGTGATGTCGCCGTCGGAGATGAGGCGCAGGGCCGAACCCGCCTCGCGCACCTGGCGGATGATGTCGTCGTGCCGGGGCCGGTCCATGGTGACCACCACCAGTTCACTCACGCGCTTTCCCAGGGCCTCGGCCACGAAACCCAGCACCTCGTCCAGGGGCCGGTCCAGGAAGGAGGGCCCCGGGTTCCGGTCCAGGGCCGCCTTCACCGCCGGGCCATAGGCGATCTTGTGGCTGTAGAAGCTGGGAATGTGGCGCAGGGCGTGGGTGGCCCCGTCGGCCACCTGGGCCGCGGCGATCACCGAGATGCTGTTGGGGAGCCCCTTGGCGATGTTCGTGGTGCCGTCGATGGGGTCCAGGGCGATGTCGAAGCGGGGGGCCCCGGGCCGCCAGGTGCCCAGCTTCTCCCCCACGAAGATCCCCGGCGCCTGGTCCTTGATCCCCTCCCCGATCACCACCTCGCCCTGGATGTCCAGCTGGTCGAACACCCCCGCGATGGCCGCGCAGGCCACCGCGTCCGCCTTCTCCTTCTCGCCCCGCCCCGACCACCGGATGGCCTGCAGGGCCGCGTTCTCCGTGGCCCGGACGAACTCGAACTCCAGGATCCGCTCCCGGTCGTAGGCGCCCAGGTCGGAAAAGGGGGGTGGATCGATTGCCATGCGGACACCTTTGAGCTGAATGCTGCTGAATGGGGCTGACTAGGAACGGTACAACGGAACCAGCCCTCCCTGGAGGCTATGGGGAACATTTTCAGGGTTTCGGTAGCTCCATCCTACGCTTGCTTGTTTGTATGAGCGGCCGATCCCCGGGCCCGGGTTTCCGGGGCCGTCCGAATCCCCGGAGCATCCGGAAGATTCCCTTGCAACTCCTGGTATTGTTTCTGCCATGTTCGTACTCGTCCTGAACGCCGGCTCCTCCAGTCTGAAGTTCAACCTCTTCGACATGGCGAAGGAGGTCTCCATCGCCGACGGCATGGCCGAGCGCATCGGGCTGGCGGATACCAGCCTGGAGTGCACCCTCGCCGGTGACAGGCGGAAGGAGGCCCTGCCCCTGCCCACGCACCGGGAGGCCCTGGAGGCCATCCTGGAGCGGCTGCGCGCCGCCGTCCTCCACGACACCCCCATCCACGCGGTGGGCCACCGGGTCGTGCACGGCGGGCCCAAGTACGGGGACTCGGTGCTGGTGACCCCTGAGGTGGTGGCCGACATCGAGCATTTCGCCCTCTACGCCCCCCTGCACAACCCCGCCAACGCCCTGGGCATCCGCACCGCCATGGAGGCCTTCCCGGACGTCCCCCACGTGGCCGTGTTCGACACCGCCTTCCACCACGACATCCCGGACTTCGCCCGCATCTACGGCATCCCGTACGACCTCAGCCAGAAGTACGGCATCCGGCGCTACGGCTTCCACGGCGCCAGCCACGCGTACGTGGCCGCCCGCACCGCGCTGCTCCTGTGCCGCCCCCTGCGCTCCCTGAAGATCATCACCTGCCACATCGGCAACGGCACGAGCATCTGCGCCGTGCTCAACGGCAAGAGCATGGACACCAGCATGGGCATGACGCCGCTGCAGGGCGTGATCATGGGCACCCGCTGCGGCACCATCGACCCCAGCGTGGTCGAGATGCTCATGGAATACGAGAACCTGGACTACAAGGCCATCACCGACCTGCTCAACAAGAAGTCCGGCCTCCTGGGCATCTCCGGCGTCTCCTCGGATTTCCGGGAGATCGAACTGGCCGCGAACCAGGGCAACGAACGGGCCCGCCTGGCCCGGGACCTCCTCACCTACAACGTGCGCCAATTCATCGGCTCCTACGCCACGGTCCTGGACGGGGTGGACGCCATCACCTTCACCGCCGGCATCGGCACCCACAGCACCTTCGTGCGGGCCAAGGTCTGCAGCAAGCTCACGTTCCTGGGCGTCAAGCTGGACGCCGAGGCCAACGAGCACGGCAAGGGCGAACGGATCATCAGCACGCCCGACTCCAAGGTCGTGGTGACCGTGGTGCCCACGAACGAGGAGCTGATGATCGCAAGGGAAGCGGTGCGGTAGCGAGAGCTAGATCCCGAACTTCTCCATCTTCCGGTAGAGGGTGTTCCTGGAGATGCCCAGGCTCTGGGCCGCCCGGGTCATGTTCCCCCGGGCCGACCTCAGGCACGCGAGGATGTCCTCCCGTTCCTCTTCCGCCAGCAGGTCCCGCAGACGCACCGGTCCCGAGGCCACGGGGGCCGGCGGCGCCGGCGCCTGGGCGGGCCTGATGAGCTCCTCCGGCAGGTGCTCGGCGGTGATGCGCCTTCCCCGCGCCGCCAGGACCATGCGCTCCACGACGTTCTGGAATTCCCGGATGTTGCCGGGCCAGGGGTGGGCCTGGAGGGCGGCCACCACCGCGGGGTCGATGTCCAGGCCCTCGCGGCCCTGCTTGCGGAGGAAGGCCTCCAGGAGCAGCGGGACGTCTTCGGGATGCTCGCGCAGGGGAGGCAGCCTGAGGGTCGAGACGTTGAGCCGGTAGTAGAGGTCCTGGCGGAAGGTGCCCCGCCGGGCCTCCTCGCGAAGGTCCTTGTGGGTGGCGCAGATGATCCGGACGTCCACCAGGAAGGCCCGGTCCCCCCCGAGGCGGGTGATGGTGCGGTCCTGCAGCACCCGCAGGAGGGCCACCTGCTGCTCCAGGGGCATGTCCCCGATCTCGTCCAGGAAAAGGGTGCCGCCCCCGGCCAGCTCGAACTTGCCGGGGCGCCCGCCCCGGGCGGCCCCGGTGAAGGCGCCGTCCTGGTACCCGAACAGTTCGCTGGCGATGAGCTCCCGCGGGATGGCCCCGCAGTTCACCGCCACGAAGGGCCCCCTTCTCCTTGCGGACTGGTTGTGGATGGACTGGGCGAACATCTCCTTGCCCGTGCCGCTTTCGCCGGTGAGCAGGACGTTGCTGTCGTTCTCCGAGGCGGCCCGGCCCAGCTGCACCGCCTTGGCCAGCGCCTCCCCGCGCCCCAGGATGTCCTCGAACCGGAAGGTGGCCTGGGCCCCCGAGAACCGGTTCACGAGCCGCTTGAGCTTGTTGATGGGGTTCACGAACAGCACGGCCCCGCGCACCGCGCCCCCGGCGCCCAGGATGGGCTTGCCGCTGGCCAGGCAGTGCTGCGGGCCCTGCCCGCTTCGCAGGTCCATCTCGCGGTCCAGGAATTCCCGCCCCCGTTCCAGGAGCTCGGCGAGGGGCTCCGGGTCCAGCACCAGATCCTGGATGGACGCGGTTCCCGCCAGGGGCTCCCGGATGCCCAGGAGGCGCTCGGCAACGGGGTTGATCTGGCCGATGGCGCCGTGGGCGTCCACCACGATGACGCCGTCGGTGACGGTGCCCAGGACGCGGGAGAGCCGGTCGTTCAGGAGGGTCAATTCCTGGTTCCGCTGCTCCAGGGCCAGGGAGTTCTGGATGGCCGCCACGGCGGCCATCACCAGCCCCAGGGTGTGGGAATGGGTCTCGTCCACGGGCCCGGACAGGTCCAGGAGGCCCAGGACCCGGCCCTCGGGATCGAGGATGGGCGCGCCTGAGCAGGTCCAGCGGTGGTGCTTGCGGCAGAAGTGCTCCGGGCCCGAAACCTGGAAGGGCCGGCCCAGGACCAGGCAGGTTCCCGCGCCGTTGGTTCCCACCTCGTGCTCGTCCCACAGGGCCCCGCCGTTGAGGTTGAGGTCCTGGCAGGTGCGGATGCGCTCCGGATCGCCCACGGCCTCCAGGAGGATCCCGTGCTCATCGAAGAGCAGGACGACGAAGGCCCCCGCCACCAGGCTGAACAGGTTGTCCATGAAGGGCTTGGCCACCCGGATCAGGTCCTGCTTGCGCTCGACCAGCGCCGCGAAGGCCGACGGCCTGAGCACCCCCACGGCCCTGCCCGCGAAGGGGTCCACCCCCGCCGCCTGGCAGCGGCGCCAGGACGCCTCCACCTCCGGGGCCAGGACCCCCGGCTCCACGTCGCCGGTGCTCACGAACTGCTCCCAGGCCGAAAGGATGGCGGGCGTGTCGATCTTGCGGTATCCCATGGCTGCTCCGGACTGGACCGTACCGAAGTGTCCCATATCGTTCGCCCCGTGGTACGCCCTGGCGCAACCTGTGACGAAGTTGCACGTACATGGAACGTTGATATTTCGTCCTTTTTTCCTGCCCCGCCCCTGGCGGCGCCTGGCATCCCGCCCCGGGGCGAGGACATGGCACAACCCGTGCGTTTACACGGGTTCCGCCTTGCGGTTCGAAGGGAGCAGACCATGGACAGGATCCTGAGGGTCAATCTGACCGACCTCACCACCCGCACGGAGGAGACGCCCGCGGCCTGGGCGGGCCTGGGGGGCCGCGCCCTCACCTCCACCATCGTGGCCAAGGAGGTGCCCCCCGCCTGCCACCCCCTGGGACCCAACAACAAGCTCGTCTTCGCCCCGGGCCTCCTCTCGGGCACCTCGGCCTCCAACTCGGGCCGCCTCTCCTGCGGCGCCAAGAGCCCGCTGACCGGAGGCATCAAGGAGAGCAACGTGGGCGGCACCGCAGCCCAGATGTTCGCGCGCCTGGGCATCAAGGCCCTGATCATCGAGGGTCTGCCCAAGGGCGACGCCTGGTACGGCCTGCGGATCACCAAGGACGGCGTCGCCATCCAGGAGGAACGGGAACTCATCGGCAGGAACAACTTCGCGGTGCTGGAAGCCATCGAGGGCCGCCTCGGGAAGAAGGCCGGCGTGCTCTGCATCGGCACCGCCGGCGAATTGCGGGTGACCGCGGCCAACATCTCCGTCCGGGACCCCTCCGGCAAGCTGCGCAGCCACGGGCGGGGCGGCCTGGGCGCCGTCATGGGCTCCAAGCGCGTCAAGTTCATCACCGTCGAGGACGAAGGGGGCCCCGGCATCCGGCTGGCGGATCCGGAGCGGTTCAAGGCGGCCTCCCGCACGTTCACCAAGGCCCTCATGGACCACCCCGTGAGCGGCACCGGGCTGCCCACCTACGGCACCAACGTCCTGGTGAACATCCTGCACGAAGCCGGCGGCCTCCCCACCCGCAACTTCACCTCCGGCCGTTTCGACGGCCACGACGCCATCTGCGGCGAGACCATGCACGAGACCATCGTCGCCCGGGGCGGCAAGCCCCGCCACGGCTGCCACGCCGGCTGCGTCATCCAGTGCTCGCAGGTGTACAACGACGCGGGCGGCAACTACCTCACCTCCGGCTTCGAGTACGAGACCATCTGGGGCCTGGGCGCCAACTGCACCATCACGGACCTGGACGACATCGCCACGGCCGACAGCATCATGGACGACCTGGGCATCGATTCCATCGAGACCGCCGTGGCCTTCGGCGTGGCCATGGAAGCGGGCATCCTCCCCTGGGGCGACGGCAAGGAGGTGCTTCGCATCCTCCGCGAGGAGGTGGGCCGGGGCACCGCCCTGGGCCGCGTCATCGCCTCGGGCGCCGGGGCCGTGGGCCGCACGTACGGCATCACCCGCGTCCCCGTGGTGAAGAACCAGGGCATCCCCGCCTACGACCCCCGCTCCGTCAAGGGCATCGGCATCACCTACGCCACCACCCCCATGGGCGCCGACCACACCGCCGGCTACACCATCGCCACCAACATCCTCAACGTGGGCGGCCAGGTGGATCCCCTCAAGAAGGACGGCCAGGTGGAGCTCAGCCGGAACCTCCAGATCGCCACCGCCGCCATCGACTCCACCGGGATGTGCATCTTCATCGCCTTCCCCGCCCTGGACGTCCCCGAGTGCCTGCCGGCCCTCATCGACATGATCAACGCGCGCTTCGGCGCCGAACTCACCGGCGACGACGTGGCGGCCCTGGGCAAGACCGTCCTCAAGACCGAGCGCGCCTTCAACCTCGCCGCGGGCCTGACCAGCGTCCACGACCGGCTCCCGGAATTCTTCCGCACCGACCCCGTCGCCCCCCACGACGCCGTGTGGGACTTCACCGACGAAGAGGTCGACGCGTTCTGGAACTTCTGATGATCATCACCGTCAAGCTCTTCGCGCACTTCCGCAACGGCAGGTTCAAGGAGGCCGAGAAGGCCTTCCCGGAAGGCGCGGATTGCCTCCACGTCATCCACAGCCTGGACTTCACCGCGAGGGACATGGGGATCGTGATGGTCAACGGCCTGCATGCCGCCCTGGACCGTCCCCTGGAGGACAGGGATACGCTCGCCCTGTTCCCACTGGTGGGCGGGGGCTAGGAGGCTGTCCAAGTATT
>MTLE01003064.1_pt1 | contig 26398 bp, 23 predicted proteins | sample 1982461 | NCBI WGS metagenome assembly MTLE01 (sample SAMN05712605, study PRJNA340218) | biofilm metagenome | isolation source: sample SPL anode biofilm adapted to -200 mV | place: USA | collected 2012-02-03
ATTCGCCTGCAAGCAGTCGGTCGCNNNNGTGCAGCAAGCCCGTCACTTCTTTAGCCCTCGCCTTTCATAGCAAAGACGATAAACCCCAATTTCAAGATCCTAATGATTTTAATAAAAAAAATAGTCCGGCTGTCAGCCGGACTATTAGGTACAATATTATATTTTAAAAACTATTCACTGCATTTACGCTGCATACTGCGCAGCCTGATCAAAAGAAAGGCCGCCGAAAAAAAGATGCCTGTTATGAGGCTTTGCCAATAGGAATAGGGTCCATGCCCAAGATAAACATCCAGTATATACCCTAGTGGCAAACAAATACCCCAATAGGCGAAAAGTGAGGCGTAGAAAGCCGCTTTGACATCCTTATAACCCCGGAGAATTCCCTGTATCGGTGTGGCTGTACCATCAAGCAGTTGAAAAAACGCCGCATAAAAGAGGAATTCCCCAGCTAACTTGATAATTTCCTGATCCTGGCTGTAAAGCATCGCAACATATTCTCTGCCGAAAGCCAATAAAAGTACGAAGAAAAGTGCCAAGGTCAGATTAGTCATGATGCCGATGCGTCCATAGGCCGCAGCTTCATCATACTCTTTTGCTCCCACTTTGATGCCGACAAGAATAGTCATGGCCAATGAAAAACTCAAAGGCAGCATATACAACAGGCTGGTGAAATTAATAGCTGCCTGATGTGCAGCAATGGCAATCGTCCCAAATTTTGCCATAAAGAGGGCCACAACGCCAAAAATGCTCGTTTCAAAAAAAATTGAAATACCAATAGGTATACCGATATGTAAATGTTCTTTTAACAATTTGACGGAAACCTGCCGCCAAGATGAAAAAGCATGATAAGAACGCAGTTTATCAATTCTATTGATGACAAAAAGAAAGAAAAGGCAGACCAGCCAGTAAGACAAAGACGTGGCATAGCCTGCTCCTACACCACCTAAGCGTGGAAAGCCAAATTTGCCAAAAATCATAATATAGTTGAATATGACGTTCAAAGGCAGTGTAAGCAAAAATATGCGCATCGTAGTTGATGTATAACCTAATGTATCAACAAACCCACGCAAAATGGAACATATAAAAATTGGTATAATCCCCAAAGTCAAAGCTTTTAAATATTCAGCGGCAATTCTCTGCACATTTGGCTCCAGCTTCATGATCACTAAGGCATCATCAATGAAAAACCAAACAGCAATAATTACTATAGCTCCGATAATAAAAGCCAGATAAATTCCTTGCATAACAGCATGAGAAATCTCTTGGCGTCGACCGGCTCCTACATGCTGTGCCACAATAGGCATTAAGGCTATCAATATGCCATTCAGGCTAGTGAAAATAGGCATCCAGATATTGGAACCTATCGCAACGCCTGCTAAATCCGCGGCTCCGGCCTGTCCTGACATTACTGTATCAAAAAAACTCATACCCATTACGGCCAGTTGAGTGACAAAAATCGGCAGCATAACTGACAATATATCACGTAATTTAGACCGGGTATTCTCCGAAATAATCATATTACTCCTTTACTCAACACCTAATTCTTCCGCCAAATTAGTCAAATACTCCCACCGTTCCATCAATTCTTCCAGTTCTTTCTCAAGCTCCTGCTGCAAGGCAGTCAGTTCCTGCAATTTGGTAAAATCGCTGCCTGCTTTGTTTATTTCATCTGTTACGACTTGTAGTTCCTTTTCCTTAGCAGTAATTTTTCCTTCGATAGTATCATATTCCAGTTTATCCTTGTAGCTCATTTTCTTGGGAGAGCTGTTTTCTTTCCTGCTGACCTCCTGTTTGGCGACAGGTTTTATTGCGGCTGCGTTTTGTTCGCGTCTGGCTTCTTCATAGCAGGAGTAATCACCTATAAATTGTCGGACCTCGCCTTTTCCCATGAATGCAAAAATCTTTTGCGCAAAGCGGTCAAGGAAATAGCGGTCATGCGATACTGCTACCACTGCACCAGGAAACTCGTCAAGATAACTTTCCAGAACGGACAATGTCGGTATATCCAAATCATTGGTTGGTTCATCCAGCAGCAGCACATTAGGAGCTCCCATCAAAACACGCAGCAGGAATAAACGTCTTTTTTCACCGCCTGACAACTTGTTAACCGGTACCCATTGCAATTCCGGTGAAAACAGGAAACGTTCCAGCATCTGGGCTGCTGAAATTTTAGTGCCATCCTTGCTTTCCACGTATTCACTTACATCCCTGATATACTCCAAGACTCTCATATCACTGTCCGGGAACTCGCTGTGTTGGGAAAATAATCCTATCTTCACTGTCTGCCCAACTTTTACCGTTCCTCTGTCTGGCTTAATACGGCCGGCAATAATTTCAATTAATGTTGTTTTGCCGCTGCCGTTCGGGCCAACGATGCCAACCCGGTCATTACGCAAAAGCGTATAAGTGAAGTCATCAATATAGGTAGTTCCAGCATAATCCAAGCCGACACCGTCGCACTCTATAACAGTCCTGCCCAGTCGTGTCCCGACAGAAGAAATCTCAAGATTTTCTTCCTTGTTAATATTCTTAACTTCATCTTCGATTTCCGCAAAACGTTCAACCCGGAATTTCTGTTTAGTACGTCTTGCCTCTGCTCCACGTTTTATCCAAGCTAATTCCTTACGATAAATATTGTTAAGTTTTTTGGCGGCGGCAACTTCCTCCAGCCGGCGTTCAGCTCTCTTCTCCAGAAAAAGGCTGTAATTACCCGTATAAAGATACCCTGTGCCATTATCAATTTCAAGAGTACGGTTAATAACGCGGTCAAAGAAGTAGCGGTCATGCGTAACCATCAAGAGAGCGCCTTTACGCTGTTTCAGATATTGTTCGAGCCAGGCTACAGTCTCATTGTCCATATGATTAGTAGGTTCATCCAGTATCAATAAATCAGAAGGGCGCACCAATACACCAGCTAATGCCACCCGTTTCTGCTGACCGCCGGAAAGTTGTTCAATAGGCTGTGAGAAATCTGTAATTCCCATCTGGGTCAAAACACTCTTGGCCTCGCTCTCCAACTGCCAGGCATAAGAAGCATCCATTTGTTGTTGAGCGGAGAGGAAGGCAACTTGCAAAGCGTGGTCTTCAGGATTTTCCCCCACAGCCTTTAAAGTCGTTTCATAATTACGAATTATCCGCATAAGCTGGGATTCACCACAAAAAACCTGTTCTAAAACGGTTGCTCCGCTGATAATTTCCGGATTTTGCGGCAAATATTCAATGACTGTACCATTACTGACAGTAATGGCCGCGCCTTCACCCGCTTCATTTTTAGCAATATCACGGAGCAAAGTTGACTTACCGCAGCCATTGACGCCGATAACACCTATTTTATCGCCCATATCCACGCTAAAACTAATATCCTTAAATAAAACACGTTCACCATATGTATGTGTGAGCTTTTCAACTGTAATAATCATTGCACATTCTTTCCTTTCAGTACTCACAACATTATAACACAAAACCACTTACCCTTGAGCGCCAAGAGTATCCTGTCCCGGTCACTGCAAACGAAAACCGACGTAACCAAGAGCTACGTCGGTTTAACTATTTATCCGTTTTAATCTGGTAACTTTCACCGTCTGTGATAATTTTTACATTGCCGTTATCAGCTGTATTATAATACTTTGCCCCCACCTTGGATAAACGTTTCAAAGTTACCTGATGAGGAAACCCATATTCATTTTCCTTGCTGTAACTGGCGATAGCAACTTCCGGGTTCACAGCTTCCAGCCAGGCAGCAGTATTTGAATACTTGCTTGTGTGATGCGCTACTTTCAAAATTTGTGAACGAACCTTGTCCTTGGCAAAAGCTTGCAAAATTCTTGCTTCGGTTTCGCTCGTCGCATCAGCCGCCAGCATCATTGTAAAGTGCTTATAAACTAGTCTCATCACAATGCTATTGGCATTCAGGTCAGACCTGGTATCCTTTAACAAAGGTTCCTGCGGCCCAAGCACTTCCAGTACAGCACCGTCGCTGCCGAATTCAATCCTGTCAGAAGCCCGCAAAAGTGCAAAAGGTATTTTCTTTTCTTTCACAGTTTTTAAATACTTCTGATACATCTTGGAAGTCGTTACTTGTCCTGAGTCGTAAATCTTACCAACCTCAAAATTTTTGAGGACAGCATTCATGCCGCCGATATGATCAGCATGAGGATGTGTCGCTATCAAAACATCTACTTTTTTCACACCTATTTTTTTGAGCTCAGCTACCAGTTTATCCGCACTGTCACTGAGGCCGGAATCTACTAGAATATTTTTACCTTCAGTCTGGAGTAAAATGGCATCCGCTTGTCCAACGTCAAGCACCGTCACAGTCATTTTCTCCTGCGCAACTGTTTTACCCAGCGCCTTATTATCGGTTTTATTTCCACAGCCTACGAGCAGCAGGCAAAGGAAGATACTGACCAATAACAATAAATTTTTCTTCATCGCTTACCCCTCTGTGCTTCCCTACATTCCGGCAAGATCAGATAACTTCCACCTTCAGATTCGGATTTTCAGCAGCAGCTTCGTCAAAGACCGTCAAAAGTCTCTCGCCATATTCACCCAGATGTTCATCATCCGCTACTTCCTGTGGCAAAACAATAGTCATTGATTCATCGATATCTGTCAGAAAATCGTAAATTTCGTCTAAAGTCTCACAATCTGCAGGTAAGGATAAAGCATCCTGCAGGTACAGATGCAATTGTTCCGGTAATGTAAATTCCGCAATTTCCAAAATAATCTTTTTCATTTTTATCCCCCCTTATTGACATCACTCATAAATTAATCTGTGTCGATATCCGTCCCAAATCGACACCGGCTGAAAACCATGTTCAGCTGACTTCGAGTCACTATTATACTCACACCAAAAATAAAAATCAATACTTTTTTCCTGGTATTTTTAAGCATTTTTCGGCACTTGAACAAAAACATTTTTATCCGTTTAAAAATGTTTTTAGTGTCACAAATTCATGCTTCAGGAGCAAGGTCACTACTCAACTGTCTTTTTCAAAGATACAAATCGTATGAAAATTGCATAAGCTGCTATAACAAGAAAAGTAACGGCAAAAATGTCCATCAAAACCATATAACTCCCGGTATTCTCTCTGACGAAAGAAGTCAAAAGCGGTCCGGTAATGCCTGCCATCGCCCAAGCTGAGAGAATCCTGCCATGAATAGCCGCCAGTTCCTTGGTTCCAAAAACATCGGAAAGGAAAGCAGGCATGGTAGCAAAACCTCCGCCATAACAGGAAATGATAATATAAAATAGTACAGGAAACCATACAGGGCTCGCTGTCTTGGTCAATAGGTAAAAGGCCACTGCCTGAATAAGAAAAAAGGCAATAAAGGTATTAGCTCTGCCCAAATAGTCGGAAGCCGCAGACCAGCCTAAGCGTCCAAGTCCGTTAATAATGCCGATAATACCGACAACGACCGCCGCACTCATAGCCGACATGCCCGCAATCTCCTGCATCATCGGGCTTGCTACTGACAGCAGGCTGATACCGCAGGTAATATTGATGTAGAGATAAAGCCAAAGCACATAAAACATTTTCATGTGCATCGCTTCTTTCAGTGAAATGTGTTTGCCGAGGAATCTGGCTGTGACTTGTTCTGCTCCTTTATTTTCCTTCGGCGGCTCAAGATATAAGGCAGATGGCAGCATGATGACAAGATAAAGGGAGCCCAGCGTTAAAAAGCAGTAAATCAAGCCGACTTGCTCAATCAAAAACTGAATGATAGGGCTGGCAAACCAGGCGCCAAAGCCAAAACCCATAATTGCAAGCCCTGTGGCAAACCCGCGTTTTTCCGGAAACCATTTAATCAAAGTGGAAACAGGCGTAATATAGCCTATACCCAAACCTATACCGCCGATAATACTGTAAAATAAATAAAGGAGAGGCAAACTGTTCGTAGAGACTGCCAAGCCTGCGCCTAACATACCAGTTGAGAAAAATAAGGCTGAGACAATCCCTGACTTACGCGGGCCGTATTTTTCAACATACTTGCCAAGAAAAGCGGCAGACATTCCCAAAAAGAATATTGCCAGGCTAAAAGCCCACTGCACATCGCGCAGGCTAACACCCATCTCGTGCATTACCGGTTTAGTAAAAACGCTCCAGGCATAAACACTACCGATAGAAATATGGATGCCAACTGCTGAAAGTGCAATAAAATTTCTGTTTTTGTTACGCCAATCTGTAGAAAAAGACATTAAAATTCCCCATTCCCTTGATTTAATATAAGTTTTTAAAAAACAGGGAACTTTGTAGCCCACCTGTCAAAATTCGTAAATCAACCGGTTAAAACCAACTCTGCCAAAGCTAATGGCTGCAGATATTCGCCATTTTTATATGCACGCATATTGCCGCCGGAAATTTCATCGATCAGAGCTATCTTTTTCTCTTTACCAACCCTGCCGAATTCAAATTTAATGTCATACAGCTCTATCCCCTTTTTTTGGAGTTCTTCCCTTACGATATCAGCAATTTGTCTGGTCAGGGCTTTCAGAGTTTCGTACTCAGAATCAGTAAGAATCCCTAAAGCCACCAAGGCATCTTTTGTAATTGGCGGATCTCCGAGTACATCATCCTTCAGAGTTACTTCTACCAATGCCGGTAAAACTTGTCCTTCCTCTGTACAGTAAGCGCCATAGCGTTGGTAAAAGCTGCCGGCAGCCCGAAAACGACAAATTACCTCTAACCCCTTACCAAAAACTTCTGCTGGTTTGACCTTCATCGCAACTTTTTCAAAATCAGCAGCAAGGTAATGGGTTGGAATGCCTTTTTCGTTAATTATATCGAAAAAATGCTTGGTTAGTTTCAGCCCTGCCAATCCGGCACCTGCAATGGTCAGCCCAATTGCATTAGAACCCGGATCAAATACGCCTGCACTTCCAGTACACTCATCCTTAAATTGCAGAAGATAATTGCCGTCGGCAAGCTTATAGACATTTTTGGTTTTACCAACATAAACCAGTTCCATAAACATTCCTCCGTATTAGTGTATATAATTTATTTTTATACTACACTTATTCCTTTTCATTATATAATAGTGCTATAATGACAGCAATGGTTTTATTTAATCACAAAAGTAATTTAACTTGCTAATTACTGTCAGCTGAACGATAATATTACCATAAAAAATCCCAAAGGTGTGACTCTATGTCTGATTCAAAGTATTTCCATATGTTCAAAGTATTTTTTAAGATAGGGCTCTTTACAATCGGCGGCGGCCTGGCCATGATCCCGGTCATCAGAGATGAATTTGTGGAGAAACAGCAATGGATTAACGATGAGGATATAACTGATGTACTGGCTATTTCTCAATCCATGCCCGGCGTTATTGCAATCAATGCTTCGACTTTTCTTGGTTACCGTCTGGGTGGTTTAACGGGAGCATTTGTTTCAACGCTCGGCGTTGTTCTCCCTTCTTTTATCATAATTTTGCTGATTGCCCTCCTCTTCACAGATGAAATTGGCAGCAATCATTATGTAAGCAGCTTTTTTAGCGGTGTCAACGCTGCTTTAGCAGCACTTTTGCTGGCAGCTTCCATAGAACTTGGCAAAAAATCTGTCAAAGACTATGTAGGCGCTGCTATAGCAGTTTTTTCCGCACTGGCAATCGCTGTCTTCGACCTTGATATAGCTTTAGTAGTCATTCTTTCTGGGTTGACCGGTTTCCTTTACTACAAACGTAAAGGGGCTGATAAACTATGATTATTTACTGGGAACTGTTCTCCGTTTTTTTTAAAATCGGTCTTTTCTCCTTCGGCGGCGGTTTAGCTATGATTGCTTTCATTCAGCAGGAAATAATAAGCCGCGGTTGGCTTACACCGGCCGAATTTGCCCAAATTGCCACCATTTCGCAAATGACTCCCGGCCCTGTAGCAGTCAACGCCGCTACTTTCGTCGGTGCAAGAGTTTGTGACAGCAGTGCTCTGGCTTCCTTTACAGGTTCTTTGGTTGCTACCCTTGGAGTAAGTCTGCCATCTTTCATTCTCGTCCTGCTGATTGCGGATTCTCTCAAAAGATTTAGCTCTTCGCCTGTCGTTAAATCTGTTGTACTTGGTATCAGGCCAGCCGTTATAGGGTTCTTGCTTTCAGCTGTTGTTGTCTTTCTTAAATTGGCTCTTTTCCCGCTGTTGCCAAATTCAACTTTTAGCAAATTCCATCCTTTTGGCCTTTTCCTTGTCTGTTTTTTGTTTTACCTGCACTATTTTCGAAAAGTATCGCCTATCCCTTTAATCCTGCTTGCCGGCGTACTCGGGTTTTTCTTCTACTGAATTCAATACGGCCATTACACAAAAAATTAACCCCAAAACAAGTTGTTACACTGTTTTGGGGCTTTCTTATATCCATTTATTTTACAGGCTGACAGTATTCAGCTGCAACCCAGCCAATATTGCCGTTATTTCTTTTGACTTTACACCAATCACGATCATTAGCATTTACTTTATCTAAAAGTTCAACGTTTTCGCCTTTAACAAACAAATCGAGCACATCCGCATTTACATTAGGTTCACTGCGCATACGTACATCTTCGCCTGTGATAAGACATTTTTCAGCATTATTTGCGGGAAAGCTTTCAGAAGCCCTCTTGCAGTACTGAGTCGCCACCCAGCCAACATCATTATTCTTTCTTGCCACATAAGTCCAGGACAGGCCATCCGCCATTTGTTGTTTACCCAAACGAACCTGTTCACCATCCTGCAAGACGCCAAGGATTTTGGTATTCAGTCCAGGTTGGGCACGCAATCTGACTTCCGTGCCGACAATGCTTCCTTCCTCCAGTTTCTCCAACTTATCGGCAGCTGTCGTTTCCTTAGCCCTGGTTTCATCAGCTGCTGTCAAATCAACTTCGATTTCTCCCAAAGCTTTATCGGCAATGTCGCCTGAGTGATAAATGGCAATGACATTATCATCAGTATCTATATAATAGTTATCGGGGTATAACAGCGTTTTTTCCTTTTCAAGCTTATAGACGTATTTTAGACCATCCTGCGCACGGTTCAGCACGGCCTCCTTGTTATAATAATTGCTTAAGTCTATAGTTTTGCCTGTAGTAAGATTATAGTTCAAGCCATAAGTCGTCACTGCTTTCTTCTTATCCATGGTATTATTTTCTATTTTCAGTGCCATACTTAAAGTGTTATTCGCATTCTTATAAATATAATATCTTAACTTGCCTTTGCTGCCGGCATCTTCTACACTCGTATAAAATTTCTGCACATATTTGTCAATGTCTGTATTAATCAAATCCTGGGCAGCTTCGCTTGCCAAACCATAGACCATGGGATATTGAGCATCAAATAACTCTTCGTTCCTCGTTACCGTACGAATGTTGGCGCTTCCCAGATCTTCCGCTTCGACATTATAAATTTCTGCGCCGAACATGATATATATAACAAGACAAGTCGAAACAAACATACGAAATACATGTCTACAAAAAGCCATTATTTATCGGACCTCCATAATAATCGTTGATATTTTGAACGGCTAACAAATGCAAACTACTGTTCCTTTATTCTGCTATAAACAAAATTTCTGTCGCGACGCACTTTAAAAATGCGAAAAAGTCCGGAAACCAGCAGAATGCCAAGCGATATCGCTCCGGCTTCCAGAGAAGCTTTGATCAGTTTTTCCATTCCGATAGAATATGCATTCATTATCATATAGTACATGCCCTGGTAGATAGGTAAGCCCGGCACTAAAGGCACAATACCGGGGATGGCAAAAACAGTAACCGGCTGTTTATAGATGCGGGCAAAAAGCTCACTCATTAGTGAAAGTGCAACAGTGCCGCAAAAGATGCTCAAAGGTGAACTATAGCTTAAATAGTCACGCATCAGTAGATAAACTGCCCAGCCAACCGTCCCGATCAATCCGGCAGGAAGCAAAGTCCTTTTGGGCGCATTAAAAAGAACTGCAAAAGCAGTAGTCGCTATATAAGAAAACAAAATAGAAACCAACATCGTAACTTACCTCCCTAGGCTAGCCAGATACGAAGAACTACGGCAATACCGACCGCCAGCGACGCAGCAAATAAGAATGCTTCGGCAATGCGCGAGTTCCCGGACAAGAGATCACCAGCCATAAAATCTCTAAGACCGTTAGTGAAGGATACACCTGGTAAAAAGGGCATAATGCCGCCAACAATTATCTTTTCCTGCGTACAATCGCTGTTAAGCTGGCAGCAGGTTAAGGCTACAAAGGCAATAATCATGCCAGCCAAAGCGTTCTCCCAAAAAGATGTAATACGTAAAACTGCCAACTGTTTGACAGCCAGCATAGCAGCAAAACCAGTAAGGAAAGCTGCCCCAAAATCAGCGAAATTACCGCCTAGCATTACAGCAAAACATGCTGCGGCAATACCAGATGCAAAACTTGTCACATACTTGGAAGGAACCGGCAGTTTCCGCAGCTCTTCCAAAAATAATTTTGTTTCTTTATACCCCAGGGACCATTTGCCAAAGCTATAAGACATTTCACTGACTGCGCTGATCAGGCTGAGATTGGTGGTACGTGCAGTCACACGTGTCATACAAGTAAAGCCGTGTGCCTTTTCGTCACCAATGATTATAGCAGTCGGTGTAACAAAGACTTTCACATAATCCATCTTGCGCCAGGCACAAAGGCGAATAATAGTATCCTCTACCCGATAAGTTTCCGCTCCGCTGGTTAGAAGTATCTTCCCAGCGGTCAATGCAATATTGAGTACCTCTTCCTGACTCATTGCCATAACTTTTTCTGTCATTATTTTATCTCCTGTCATGACTCAGCAAATAATCTGGCAACTGCTTCTTTAAAACGGGTGGCACCGCCCATTGACGGATGCGGTACAGCGGCACATTCAACGCCATATGCGCTCAAGGTATTTGCTGCTTTCTGTCCTATCGCAATAATTTTCATGTTCGGAATCAATTCGAGAAGCATTTTGGCATAATTAATACCTATATCGAGCTCCTCCTTGCCAGGAGTCCTGTTGGTAAGCAGTCCCGTCTTTTTGTAAGGATGAAACGGAAAGATATTCCAAAGAATTACTTCCATTGTTGAAAGATTATGTCTTGCTAAAGTATTCCACATAACTGTGGCCGTGGGCTCGTTAAAACCTTCGTCCTGTTGTTTTTTATTCAAATAAATACTTACAGGATTGCTTGTACGTCGGTATTGCCAGTCACCAAGCACACACTTCGGATTTACTGAAGCATGCTTTCCAAGCAGGATGCGTTCTGAAGTCATCGCAATTCCGGAAAAGTGTCCTCCCTGATACCCAAGGCCTTCAGCAATAAAAAGGTAGCGGGCATTGCCTCTTAATTCAAGATACCTCTTTAAATTAGCGGCGCGTATTACAGGTGCTAAAGGACTTATATCGTTTTGTTCATCATAATCAGCCCAAGGATTAAATACCAGAGGTGCATTGTATTTCTGAAGTTCCTTTAAAAATTTTTCTATCAACATATAACCTCCAAATATAACCTCCAAAAAAGATACATTATATTTTATTCGACCAGAAGTAAAAAAAGCCTGCCGCAAAAAGGCGACAGGCTTAAAAAACATATTATTCCGATTAGTAAGTTACAGAAGAATCATCATGCCAGCAATCAAGGCAATCGTAACACCCAAAGCATTGCGTTTAGCAACTTCGATTGGATTGCAGCCTGCAATACCGGCACAGATAATAGTAGCGCCAGCTATCGGAGACATTGTGCGACCAAGGGTACCGCCTAGAGCAGCAATGGAGCCCATGTCAACAATGCTGATGCCAAATTGGGCTGCGTGCGGAGTTATTGATTCGTTGAAAGCAACTGTTGCAGCATCACCGCTGCCGCTGACCATACCAAGAAGGAACGGACCGAAAGCCGCCGCAATCTTAATAACTCCTTCCGAGCTGACCATTGCTTTCAGGAAAGCAGCAACAAGGCCCATGGCCTTCATACCGCTGACAAAAACACCAACTGAAATAATAATGCTGATTATATCACCGTAACCACTGCCCATGCCATTAAAGAATGATTTGGTAAGTTCAGTTGGATTGCATCTCGTTACTATAAGTGCAATTATAGCACCTATAACCATAGCGTGCGGAACACCCATTTTCAAAGCTGGCACCTTGCCGGTAGCGCCCAGCACCAGAATAACAACCGGCAGGATAGGCATTAAAGCATAAAGAGGGTTACTCTTAAATCCTTCTTCGATTGTAATATTGCTTTCAGCCTCATGACCTGCGTTTTCTTTCATAACATAAGCTAAAACCGTAACGCTGGTTGCAGTAACAAGAACAGCAACTATATCAGCTACCATGTGGTTTTGAATAACATCCACAATCTGAACATTAGCTAATTTTGCAATAACGCCGTTATGCATCAACCCAGGACTTAACATACTGCCAAACGTACCGGATTTTACGGCCGCAGCAGCCATAGCCGGATGAATGCCTGAAGACATCAGGATTGGAATGAAAATTGCGCCTACAGCCGCAGAACAGCCAGCTGCGCTCGGTAAAGCGATGTTAATGATGAAAGTAATGATTGTTGTTCCAGGAATCAAAAGCGGTCTGGCCTTTTTCAATATCCCTGCCAAAAGACAAATCAAATGTTTATCGCAGGTAGTGTATTTCATAACCAGTGCAAAACCCATTACAGAACAAACAGAAGTGATTAAGCCGCCTGAAACCATTTCTTTGGCAAAGGCGTCAAGCGCCGTCATCGGCTTACCAGCCAGTGCCGCCATCAAAATACCTGCTCCAATCAGAACAAGCCTTGAATCGTAGCGTTTCAGCATCAAATAAATAGCAGCAATGATTATCAGACACCCAAGCGCTATCATCATAAATAAAACCCCCTTTTATAAAATACGAACTATAGCACAAAGTATTTTAACATTATTCGGTTCATAGGCGCTACCTTTTTGTTGCAAGTATACTGTATACAAGGATTATTTATTAGCATTTTTGCATATATATATGCAAATTTTACTATAAAACTGTAATATTTTACTCTTCACCTGCCGCCATCAGTTCTTCCCACTTCAGCATGAGGTTATCTATTTCGCTCTTCATTTTTTCATATTCTTCGGCCAGTCTGGCACTATTTTCCACATCTTCGTGATTAGCAGGATCAGCAAGCTGCTTCTCCAGAACTTTCAGCATCGCTTCCTGCTCGCGGATACTGAGTTCAACTTTCGCTAATAGTTTTTCGCGTTCTTGTTCACTGTATCTGCGCTGCTTTTCTTCCAATTTGGCTTTTACCGGTTTGCTTTCTTGCTCAACAACTTTATTCTCGCTTTTGGCTTCAGTCTCCGCTACAGGAGTGATCGCAGCTCTCTTTGCTTTTTCTTCAACATAAAAAGAATAGTTACCCTTATAATCATTAACCTGCTGATTATCTATTTCCCAGATACGGCTTGCAACTTCATTGATAAAATAACGGTCATGGCTGACAACAAGCACCGTACCGTCATAAGCTTCCAAAGCAGCTTCCACAGCTTCCCTGGCCGCAATATCCAGATGATTCGTCGGTTCATCAAGAACTAGAAGGTTGGCGCCATCGAGAACCAGCTTCAATAAAACCAAACGTGCCTTCTGCCCACCGGAGAGTGTGCCTATTTCTTTAAAAACATCGTCGCCATGAAACAGCATGCCGCCGAGCAGTGAACGTGTATATTCTGTCGTATAGCCATATTCGGTCAAAAAATTATCCAACAGAGTCTGGTCGGGATCAAGTCGTTCATAACTTTGGGAAAAATAACCAATCTTTACCCGATTACCAATTTTAGCTTTGCCCGCGAGCGGTGATAATTCTCCTAAGATAGTTTTAAGCAGCGTTGTTTTGCCTGCACCGTTGGGGCCAAGTAATGCTGTCTTCTCGCCTCTGCGCAGTACAAGATCAATGTCTTTTAATAAAACATTTTCACCATAACCCACAGACAAATCTTCCAAAACCAATACTCTTTCCGCTGATTCCGGTGCAGGAGGCAATCTTAGCTCAAATTCTTCAATTCGCTCAGGTCCTTCAATTCGCTCCAGCCTGTTTAATTGTGATTGCCGTCCACGTGCCATCTTACTCTTGATGCCGGCTTTGAAACGGCGTATATAAGCTTCAGTTCTTGCAATGTATTCTTGCTGGGCTTCATACGCAGCTTCCAAAGTTGCCGTCTGAATTTCCTTTTGCACCAGATACTGGTCATAGTTACCTTTAAAATTCTGCAAGCGGCCGCCTTCCATCTCCAAAATCCTGCCAACGACATTATTAAGGAAAAAACGGTCATGGCTGACAATCAAAACGCCGCCTTTAAAATCACGTAAATAACCTTCGAGCCATTCTGTCATTCTGATATCAAGATGATTTGTCGGTTCATCCAGAATCAAGAGATCCGGCTCTTTGACAAGAGCCGCAGCCAATAAAATTCTGGTCTTTTGACCGCCTGAAAAGTTCTCAGCGGGTTTATCCCATTCTTTTTCCGGGAAACCCAAACCATGCAGGACTATCTTAATCCTGTTCTCATAATTATAGCCGTCAGCATGTTCATAGATATTCGAAACTCTTGCATAATCAGCCAGCAAAGAATCAAGCGCGTCGCCCTTGGCCGAAGCAACTTGTTTTTCCAATTCTGCCATTTTTTGGCGTAATTCGAGGATATCTTTGCCTGCGTTTACCAAAAATTGCCACAAGGTGCCTTCGCCGATACCTTGAAAGCCTTGTTCTACATAACCGATCCTGAGGCCTGGTTCAAACTTGATCGAACCAGCGTCAATTGACTCCGGTGCCAATAAACACCTGAGCAAAGTGGTTTTACCACCACCGTTAACTCCGACCAGGCCAACCTTTTCGCCCCGGCCGAGCATAAAACTGACATCTTTAAAAATTTCATGAATGCCAAAACTTTTTGCTATATTTTCAACTACTAATTGCATATAAAATCAATCCCTTATTTTCTTTACCTTAAATTCACCAACAGACATATATTAAGGCTGCCTGAAAAGGTTTCCGCCTTTCCGGGCAGCCCGCCATCTGCTTTACTACTCTTCATAACCCTGCGGATGTTCTTTATGCCATTGCCATGCCGAGGCAATAACTTCCTCAATGGCACTGTGCGTGGGCTTCCAGCCAAGTTCTTCCCAAATTTTCCTGGAAGAGGCAATCAGAACAGCCGGGTCACCCGGTCTTCTGTGTTCTTCCGACACGGCAAAATCGACATTAGTAACTTTTTTGGCTGTCTCAATGATTTCTCTGACACTGAAACCTTTTTCCGAGCCAAGATTGTATATCTTGCTTGAGCCACCATTAAGCAAATGCTTGAGCGCCAATACATGGGCGACAGCAAGGTCGGCAACATGAATATAGTCACGGACACAGGTACCGTCAGGAGTCTGATAGTCGGTGCCAAAAATAGACACGCTGTTTCTGATTTTCAAAGCGGTCTTTAAAACTATCGGAATCAAATGTGTTTCCGGGCGGTGGTCTTCTCCTATCTTACCAGACGCAGAAGCACCAGCTGCATTGAAATACCTGAGTGCAACATAACGTAAGTCATATGCCATATCATAGTCAGCCAGCATTGTTTCAATCATCAGTTTAGTCCTGCCGTAAACATTGGTCGGGCACACTGCGAATTCTTCCTCAATCGGCCATTTCTCCGGTTCGCCGTAAACAGCAGCCGTGGAGGAAAAAACGATTGTATCAACGCCTGCTTTGCGCATCGCATCAAGGAGACTTAGCGTGCCAGCCACATTATTATAATAATAACGGCCAGGATTTTCCATAGATTCACCAACAAGGCTGCTGGCAGCAAAATGCATGACAGCATCAATCTCATATTCCCCCATGATATGTTCCAGAAAGTCCAAATCATGGATATCACCATTAATCAGCAGGACATCCTCCGGTACGGCATCAGCATGACCAGTAGAAAGATTGTCATAAACAATCGGCACAAACCCGCTGTTTTTTAACTCTTCGACAACGTGGGAACCGATGTAACCGGCTCCACCTGTAACTAATACATTCATTATTTATGCCTCCTCAGGCTTCTTCACCGCCAATAAGTTCCAATATTTCCTGCGTTTTTTCTGCTAAAAGTTGCTTATCAGCGCGAGTTTCTACATTCAGGCGCACGACAGGTTCCGTATTGGAGATACGCACATTAAAGCGCCATTTTTCATAATCTACTGATAAACCGTCCAAATGATCAACATGACCACCATCAGCATATTTTTCTTCAACTTTCTTTAATACAGCAGCAGAATCTTTAACTTTACGATTTATTTCGCCACTGCAGGGGAACATTTCCATACGTTCTTCCACCAGTGAGGAAAGGCTTCTGCCTATGCTGCACAAATACTCCGTCACCAATAGCCATGGTATCATGCCGCTGTCACAATAAGAAAAGTCGCGGAAGTAATGGTGCGCAGACATTTCTCCACCATAAATAATACCATTCTCACGCATACAGGCCTTCATAAAAGCATGTCCGCTTCGGCATCTTATAGGGACACCACCTAGACGCTGGACAATTTCTAACGTGTTCCAGGTCAAACGTGGGTCATACATGATTTTTTCACCGGGATATTTCTTCAGAAAAATTTCTGCCAAAAGACCTACTATATAGTAGCCTTCAATAAACTCCGCCTTTTCATCAAACAAGAAACAGCGGTCAAAATCACCATCCCAGGCAATACCGAGATTTGCCTTGTTCTCTTTCACCGCTTTGGCTGTAACCTCCCTGTTTTTAACCAATAAAGGATTTGGCACGCCGTTAGGGAAAGTACCATCAGGACTTTCATTGATTTTAACAAAGTCAAAAGGCAAATATTTCTCCAGGTTGCCTAAAACAATATTTGCACCGCCATTACCAGGATTAGCTACTATCTTCATTGGGCACAACGATTTAACATCAATATAGCTAAGCAAATGTTCTATGTAGGCAGGCATTATATCCACTTTCCTTACTGTTCCTGCCTGCTTATCCAAATACACCCCGCGTGGCAAACCTTCTGATTTAACCACCATGTCAGCTATATCCATCAAACCTGTTTCCGAAAATACCGGCCTTGCGCCCCTACGAACCAGTTTCATGCCATTGTAATCGGCCGGATTATGGCTGGCAGTAACCATAATACCGCCGTCAACGTTCAGATTGGCTGTAGCAAAATAAACCATTTCCGTACCACACTGGCCAATATCAATCACGTTAGCGCCTCCATGGCACAAACCTTCGGACAAAGCAGCTACCAACTTTTCACCGCTAGTACGAATATCACGTCCAACTACAACTTCCTTAGCACCATACATAACAGCAAAAATTCTGCCGACAAGATAAGCCATCTCTTCGTTGACTTCAGAAGGAACTATACCCCTGATATCATAGGCTTTAAACGCATTCTTATTCAACATTAAGCAAATCCCCTTATTCAATAACCGATTTTTGTGCGAGACTGTCGTATTAGTTTCTACTTTATAATACAAAAATCCTGCTAAGATAGCAGGATTTTCCTCTAACCTTTTCTGCACGTGATTCCAACTGCAAAATAAATTTGACCGGTTACCACTAAGAAACGCTTAAAGCTTAAAACCAGACTTCGCCAGAAACTTCTCGGCAGCTGGTCCCAGATACCATCTTATCACAGTGAAGAAGGGCCTATAAGCACCGTCTTTATCAGGCGTTAACAAGCCTTCAGCCAGTCTCTCCAGACATTCTTCCAATTCCAGGCCTTGGTGCAGTCCATTTTCAATTTCTTCCTCCAGCACATCGATTACGACCAACCGCATGCGTCTTAGACGACGTGCGTTTAAATTCAGTTCCCTGATAGTATTATTGGCCTTTTTAAGAAATTTTTCCGGACAGGTTTCCGGGTCAACAATCATTTTCCCAGTGTGCTCAATATACCGAAATAGCCTCACCCCTGCAGGGATGTGCAAAGGATTGAGAATGACGTGCGACAAGTCCCTGCCGCCCTTTGGTATGTCACAGCTTCTGTCATTTTTGCGTGAAGAATAACGCCAGTCAGAATTGGGCACATCTTTTTGGCTGCCGCCATGACAGACACCCAACATATTATCCCAACTCAAGTGCCAGTTTTTGCCGCTAGTATTTGTTTCACCTTTAGGATGGAAATGTTCTACGCGAAAATCATCTATATCATCTTCACTTTTGGCCATCTTGATACTGATTTCACAATAGGCACATAAGCCATGCTGGTCCTTGTATATCTGTTTCTTTACTTCCTTGTAGCCACGTCTGGAACGACGCCGAAAATGTTCCCACGTTTCATGGGGAAAGGCTTTAGTAAATAATTTTAGTTGTCGCGGTACTATTTTTGATTTAAAAATTTTTTTCATTTCTTATGCCGCCGGTACGCACGCATTTTAATGTCCATGTCTGCCTTGATCAGCGCAGGTTCACGATTCTTACCCCACTCATCAAGTTCCTTGCGCAAAGCAATTGCTTCATCGGAATCCCATTGGTCATCACTGACGAGCTCCAGATAACGCATCAGTGTCTTAACAATTGGCAAGGCCTGTGGCCTGGTATCGACATTTTGAATTTCCTTCAATAATTGATAACTTTCTGCTCCGAGTGAAAACTCCGGGCTGTAAATTTCTACCTGCCCGTCATCCCAGCGCAGTGCTCTTATTGCTCTGGCAGGCACTGTCGTCAGAACCTGAGGGCTATGTGTTGTAATAATAAATTGCACCAGCGGGAAAGCCTTTTGCAAATCTGCCACAACCGTCTGCTGCCAGGAAGGATGCAGATGCATATCAACTTCATCAATAAGAACTATACCAGGAGTTTTGGTTGCTGTCTCTTCGCCAAGATCAGGATTCAGGCGGACCATGCGGTAAGCAATATCGGCAACCATGCTGATAACGCTGCGAATACCGTCGCTAAGAGCACTAACCGGCAAAGTACCTATATGCTCATGAGTAACAACGAGGCTTTGCAAAGATACACTATAATCTATGTCTTTCCACCCCATACTGCTTATAGAAATGCCAATAGCCCTGCTGACAGCTCTAAGAACCTCCCTGTACGGGTTCTTTTGGTCAGAATTTCTTTCCTTCAGATAGCAATCAAATTCCATCGCACTTAAAGCAGCATACTGAAACCAATGGCCGAAGGTTTGATATGTATTGGCTGGTTCCATGGCATCGAAATAACCGCTGTCGCGTTCCAGGTTTAGTTTCTTGCGATTACCGGCCAGAATCTTAGCATCCTCCCACATTCTGGTCGTACCATAATACGCTATGACTGGCAATATAATATCTTCATCATGTTCCCCATGCACTGCTTTTTGTATTTTATGTCCATAATCGGTCAAAGCCTTGGCATTCTTAACTGTAGTACGCCCACCTTCCCGCGTCAACTCACGACTCCAGGAAACATTTTTCCCGCCGAGAACGCCGTCGGCTTCCAATACTATCGGATACTGCCTCTTCATACGCAAAATTCTCAGTTTACTGTTATTAGTATCCTGCTGTACCTGCATCACGTCACTATCTGCAAAGCTATAGGTTTTGACGCCATTAAAACAACCCATATAAGGTCCCACGGCAATTGCTACAGCGTCAAGAACTGCAGATTTGCCTCTGCCGTTCTCTGCAACAATTACTGTTAAATCATCTTCAAATTCAATCGTAAAATTCTCAAAACAGCGAAAATTCTTCAGGTGCATTTTATTGATTCTCATTACTTCACCTTCCTACAAAAATCTTCTGCTTTAATTATACCTTTTTTTGGTTTTTTTGCCATAATCGTATATAATTGTAATTATCTTATTTAGAAGGACTGATTATGTGAACATTTTTGTAACTTTGATACTCGCAATGGCAGTCATTATAGTAATGTTAAGACGACGTTACCCTATCGGTCCTGCCATCCTTGCCGGCGGAATTTTTATCTGGCTTTTCCAGACGCACGACTTAAGTAATTTCTGGACAGCCGCCTGGCAAACCGCAACTAAACAACGCACTTACGATCTTCTTCTTGCTCTTTATTTTGTAATGTGTCTGGAAATTGAGCTGCGTACGAGCGGCACACTTGATGGTATGATTGCAGCCCTGCAGCGTCTGTTCTCCAGTAAGAAAATCGTCTTGGCCATCATGCCGGCTTTTCTCGGTCTTTTACCGTCCCTTGGCGGAGCACGCTTTTCAGCGCCGATAGTAGAAATTACCAGCAATGGGTCAGATGTTACCGTAGAGGAAAAAGCTACCATTAACTTTTGGTTCCGCCATATCTTTGAATATGCTAACCCAATTAATCCAGGCATGATTGTGGCTTGCAGCATCGCTATGATACCTATCAGTTCTTATATTATGCATATCGGCTGGCTTAGCCTCATTTCTTTGGCACTTGGTTGGTTATTCTGCCTACAGGCACTGAAAATAGGAAAACATACCGATGTGGAAAGATCCCCTGAAGAAATCAGAAAAAATATTGCGGACGTTGCACTTTCCCTGGCGCCCGTCATCGTCAACTTCATTCTTGTAGTTGCCTTTGATTTTGGTGCGGCTTCATCCATGGGACTTGTTGCTATTGGCATGATTTTCTTGCTGCGCTGCACATGTCGCGTTGTCAATGTAAAGAATGTTTTCCTGGGTGCCATTGATAAAAAGATGATTTTAAATATTCTCTGCATCCTTTACTTTATTCAGTTATTGACTGTAACAGGTACTCTCGATGCCGTTGTTAAAGCTTTCCAAGCCTCATCGCTTCCTGTTCCTGCTGTTATCGCCTGCGTTTCACTCGTCATCGGAATTCTTACCGGTCTATCGCAAGGCCATGCAGCTATTGTTCTTCCGGTTGTCGCTGCTGTTGCCCCTGGTGACCTTAGTCTGATAGGTGTTGCGATGGTTTTCGGTATCGCTGGACAAATGATAACACCTACCCATGTCTGTCTCACAGTTACGCTCGACTATTTCAAGGCTGATTTCTTCAAAACTTTGCGTCCTGTCGTTGTCATGGAAATATTATTGCTCGCGATTTTTACTGCTAAGACATTATTTTTCGGCTGAGATTATTTCGGATACAAAAAAACCGCTTCGTAGGAAGCGGTTTTTCTTTTGTATAAATTATAGATTTTTCTCAATACGTTCCATTGCTTCAATCGTGCCTTCGCGGCTGCCGAAAGCAGTAAGACGCAAATAGCCTTCACCCATTTTGCCGAAACCAGCGCCGGGAGTACCAACTATTGCCAATTTCTCTAACAGATAGTCGAAGAATTCCCAGGAACCCATACCATTCGGGCATTGCAGCCAGATATATGGGGAATGTACACCACCGTAGAATTTAATACCTTTTTTGGTTAAGGTATTCATCATGATTTTTGCATTCTCGCGATAGAATTCCAGCATTTCCTGGCATTCTTTTTGTCCTTGTTCGCTGAAAACTGCTTCTGCCCCACGTTGAATAATGTATGGCACACCATTGAACTTGGTTGTTTGACGGCGCAGCCACATTTTATTCAAAGACATTTCCTGCCCGTTACCAGCTTTTCTCTTCAAAGCCTTTGGAACTACAGTGTAGCCGCAGCGAGTACCGGTGAAGCCAGCAGTTTTGGAAAGTGAGCAAAGTTCAATCGCACATTCCTTGGCACCTTCCACAACGTAGATGCTGCGAGGAATTGCAGGATCGACAACAAAAGATTCGTAAGCAGCATCATAAAGAATGACTGCATCATTTTTCAGTGCATAAGCAACCCATGCTTCCAATTGCTCCTTAGTATAAGCAGCACCGGTTGGATTATTAGGAGAGCAAAGGTAGACAACATCTGCTTTAATGCTGTCGTCAGGCATCGGCAGAAAATTATTTTCCGGTGTGCCATTGATATAGACGATATTGCGTCCACACATGATATTGGTATCAACATAGACAGGATAAACCGGATCCGGCACCAGAATAGTATTGGCATTATTGAAAATATCAGTAATATTACCGCAATCACTTTTGGCACCATCGCTGATAAAAATTTCATCAGTCGCCAGTTCCACACCGTGCTCTTTGTAATAGCGAACTAAAGCTTCGTGCAGAAAATCATAGCCTTGTTCCGGGCCATAACCACGGAAAGTCTCTTTAACGCCCATTTCTTCAACTGCTTTTTTCATAGCATCAACAACTGCCGGAGCTAACGGCAAAGTTACATCGCCGATACCCATGCGAATTACCTTTTTGTCTGGATTATTTGCCACAAAAGCTGCAACCTTAGCCGCAATTTGTGAGAACAAATAGCTTTCTTTCAAATTACAATAGTTTTCATTCATTACTGCCATGTCTCAAATTCCCTCCAAATAAAATATGTAAATAAAATTTAGGCAAAATTTATTGTGCTGATATTTTAACATATTATTTATATTTCTGCATGTAATTTTATTAATTTACAAAAATTATGAATAATTATTTATTTAGGATTTCCTCAGGTATTTCTATTACACCGTCAAAAACGTGCGTAGCAGGACCTTTCAAAAAAACGTGGTTGTCAGAGCGATAAGTTACCTTCAATTTTCCGCCTTTGACCAGAACATTCAGTTCCTGATCCTTTTTGCCGGCTTTGTTAAGAAAAATGGAAGTGACAGTGACAGCACAGGCACCTGTGCCGCAAGCCCAAGTCTCGCCGCTGCCGCGTTCCCATACACGGAATTTAACTGTATTATCGTCAATGACTTGCACAAATTCAACATTGGTGCGTTCTGGGAATAGTGGATGATTTTCAATGCGAGGACCGATTTCTTCCAGTTTCAATGAATCAACATCATCAACGAAAATTACAAAGTGTGGATTGCCCATGGAAACAGCCGTTCCATTGTAAGTCAGATTATCGTCTATGACCAACCCCTGATCCATAAATACATAATGGTCACTGATCATCGGTATTTCTTTGGTCCTGAAAATAGGTTCACCCATATCGACAACTGCTTCGGTAACTTTGCCATCAACAACTGTCATGTCAATAGTCTTAATACCGCCAAGGGTCTCCAAAGTTATGGTAGTCTTATCTGTCAGTGCGTTATCATAAACATATTTAGCAACGCAGCGCGTGCCATTGCCGCACATCTTACCTTCAGACGCATCGGCATTAAACATCCTCATCCTGAAATCAGCCACTGTAGAAGGCATAATGCAAATCAAACCATCTGAGCCAATCCCAAAGCGACGATGACTAATGTATTCAGAAATAGCATTAGGATTCGGCAATTCTTTCTCCATACAGTTCACATATACATAATCGTTGCCACATCCATGCATTTTGGAAAATTCCATTTTCATTTATAAAGTCCTCCTAATTCCTATTCATCATTGAAACAAGATTATATCCATTATACCCGAATTTTGTATAAAAAGAAAATTTGTTTAGAAAAAGAAAGAAACCGCCGAGATGGCGGCTTGATGGGAAAATATTAATTTACTATTTTTATGCGAATTGGAAAGTAATAAAAAATAAATGCAAAGGTTGCTTTTTCTAATTCTCTTTTTCACAAGGATACAATGAGTTAATTTTATTAACTATTTCACTAAATAATCCAACAAAAAAGTCTAGAACAGGTTTTTCAATATTTTCATTATTCTCAGAAGAAACACTGTAATGATCGCCAATCGAAAATTCAAAAATTTCATATATTTTTTCAGCAGTAATACTTCTGTCAGTACTACTAATTATGTATTTTTCATTGTCGTTAACAAATATTCTTATCATCTTATCCTCTTCCATTTTAAGTTTAATATTTTTTTCCATAAACTTTTAGCCTCTTTTCGATGGTTTCTTTACCGCCATCCATATTTTGCGCAATTAATTCAAGAATATTTATTTCTTCATTTTCATATTCTAAACAACCATCATTCACTGTAATTAGGCTATTTTCATTTTTTACAAAGATAACATTATCTACATCTAAATTTACTACTAAAAGAGGATTATGAGTTACAAAAATAATTTGTTTCTCATTTCTAATTGCTTGAAAATAACTGATTAGTTTATGGCTTATATTATTGTTGGAAATATTGTCTTCAGGTTGATCTACAATTAATACATGGCACTCTTCGTTTTCCTGTGTAAAAAATTTATAGTATGATAACGACATCTCGCCAAGAGTATTGCCTATGCGTTGTTCAGTTCCATCTGTAATATATTCTTTTGTTTGTGTAGATTCTGATATGAATTTTTGAAAATTCTCTTTCCATTTTGTGTCTATTTCACTAATCGTAGTACAATTCATAATTGCACTCTTAAAATTGTCCAAAGTATCAATTTTTTGCAGTTGCAAATACTCCCTATAACTTTTCACAAACATCTTTGAATAAAAAGTTTCGACAACCGATACGCCGTTATATGCTGCTTCCTTGTTAAAATAAAATCCTTGCTTTGGGTTTTGCGTAAAACCATTCACAATAGTTGGTTCATTTGGCCAATAAATTTTTTCCGTTGATACTTTTATTGCATGGACAACGGAATCTACAATAATACGCCTTTTATTTTTGTATTCTGCGACCTCTTTATCTTGTAATGAGGAAATACTATTTATTTCTATATTATAATTTTTGATAATACTGTTCATTATATTTTTAATCTTGGTTTCACAATCTATTATTTCCCAGCTTCTACGTATACTCGCTTCTATTCCTTTTAATTCACTTAGAATGTTCTCCAAACTTTCATGATATCTTTGAAAATATTCTTTTATAGATAGACCTTCAATTTTATGAATTATATCAGTAATATTCTTAAGTGCGTCCTCATGCTGATTTGAAACACTACTGAAATCTTTCGGGCATATTACATTTATATAATAACTATTACATTCTAAGCTACTATCAAATGTAACAGAACATTTAGCAAGGTCCATAATAGTTTGCTTTTTAGCAATCGAAGCTTTAATGCTTTTATACAAATTACGCGCGAAATCGGAATGCATTTCTTCAAAAGATGTGTTGTCAAGTTCCTTGAAATTATTGTGCTCCTCTGATGAAAATAATGTTCCGGCATTAAATTTTTCTATTATCTGACCCTGTTCTATATATTTAATTTTTGACGGATCAATTGACCCATCTATGCTGAGTTTATTGTTAGCAATTAATTTTTTAATGTATGTTGCTTTAATATTTCCATTTATTAATTCTAATAATGTTGTTTTACCTGAGCCATTTTCACCAATAATTGCATTAATCCCGTTAACCAACTCTACTTTTTTATCTCCAATGTTTATACCATTTAAAAAAGCACTGTTTGTACTATCTTGACAAGTGAAACGCGTCTCTGGCGATGAAATAGCCATTAGCAAACCCTTAAATGTGGGCAAAATTTTAGCTTTAGAATGATGAAAAGCTCTATTTTGGTTATCCTTATCATGATAGGGATAGCAAGACCAATCATGGCAATCACTCCCTGAAAGAAGGGGCATTGACAGTGACAGGTCTTTTAAATTATTAATTAAAATACCTTCAACTTTTGGCTTTTGAAATTCAAGTGCATCAATATATCCAACTCTAATAATCTCCTCCACATCATCTGATGAATCACTTAATGAATTGTGGTTTCCACTATGATTATTAATATCTTTCCGTTGAGATGCAATTAATATAGTGTCCAGTCCTATAGCATGCAATATATTTTCAAACCTATCTTTTGTGTAAAAAGCTGCGGGATTATCTAAAGGATCTGTAAGTAGGGCATCTTGAATCTGCTTCATTTTATCAAAATCATTTTTCAAATCAAAAATAGCTATTACATGGCACTTCTCCATATTGTCTTCCAGCTTTATGTCAAACTCCACACCAGGCAATACAGCTTCTACATTAGGATAAGCATTATTAGGCGTTGAAAGTTCTTTTATAATTGTCTTATATAATTCAACACTAAAACGATTGTGATCAGTAATGGAAAATAATGAAACCCCATGCTCATTTAATTTTGAGAGTAAAATATGAATGTTCTCTTTAGTCGAATTGTCAACTATTCCGTTCTTTTCTTTATACGCACTTTCATGCGAATGTATATGCAAATCAAACTTTATAACTGAATTATGTTTTTGTTCCATGTAAAAACTCCTTCTGTCAAAATAATCGTTTGCAAAAATAATATTTCAAACTATATCCATTATACTCCAATTTTGCATTATACATTGAAAACATATAGAAAAAGTGCCCTACGAATGTAGGGTGCTTTGCACAGCCGCCTGCAACACCAAGGGCGTTCTCACTACGCTCGAACCGCTGCGCCACAAAAGAACATACAACTAAGTTTTCCTTTCAGGCTATGTCCGCTTATCTAGTGAGCAGGCTTGTTGTGACGGGACTCATATACATCAGCGACCGACAGCTTGCTGGCGAATTATCGCGTGTGGAATGGTCCAGAGGAACAACTAACTGCGAACAGTTTAAGTAAAGGCTATGTTCGGATAGAAAGTTCTAAACATATAAAAAAATAC
>MTLE01000052.1_pt1 | contig 26283 bp, 15 predicted proteins | sample 1982461 | NCBI WGS metagenome assembly MTLE01 (sample SAMN05712605, study PRJNA340218) | biofilm metagenome | isolation source: sample SPL anode biofilm adapted to -200 mV | place: USA | collected 2012-02-03
CAGAATCCCACCCAAGAGGAAAGTGACAGGGAAGAATCCTGTCAAACCGGAAGAATCAAAACCGAGAAAACCCCATAGTCCGGCAAAAAGGCCGCCGGGCTAATGCTCAACACCGGGATGGACGCGTACGGACGGTAACGCGTCGATGAAACTGACGCCTTCCCGCCGCCGGTCATCCCATAAGACGTTGGCATAAACTAAGAGGAGGAGACAAGAATGCCGCGAAAAATATCGGATATTTCAATCTTACAACAATACATTTCCGGAGTTATGGAAAGAGCTAAACACCATGCCGGGAATGTAAATGAAATAGCTCTCGCTCTAGCAGGTGCGATAATTTGGAAAAAAGACGATGAACCCATTGAGGTGTTTACAAGAGAAGGAAAAATGACAAACGTACTATGGGTTAAATTAAGCGGCAACAAATATGCTTTTTCTTATAATCATGACAACGAAACAATCGAAATAAGAAAAGGCACAACTCATGGTGCTGTGTTACATGAGTTTTCAAATGATACGACAATTTCTGAAGTAATAAGGGCAGTTGAGTCATTGTAGCGACGTAAGGCAAAGAGAGATCCCAACTCTCGTGTGTTGACTATAGGAGGAGAAATGAAACTTGACCCTAATGAGGTTTCTGCTCTCGCCGCAATTGCAGGTACAGTTGTAAATTCAGTCGCCGCATTCTTTGCGCTGCTTTCAGCTAAAGCAGCACGCAAGGCAGCCGAGGCGACCCAGAAGTCTGCAGAAAATGACCTGCTTCCTTACACGGAGAAGTTCCGGGACAGGTTTACAGAGCAGTTCGAACTTTATAAAGACGCTACACATACCTACGGTAGAGCTATTAACAAAATTTTTGAGACTGGCGGACCCGTCGATTTGTTTGACAATTTTGCCAAGAAAAAAGTTCAGTGGCCAAGACATGTCCTTTACTACGCGTTAGATGATCTTGTCAGTCGAACTTCGAATATCATGGCAAACCACACAATTATTCACGAAATGGAGTCCACAATAGCAACGATTGTCGAAGAAGCTCCTATCGACGATGTTGGCAAGTCAGCATTTGCCCAAAAAACCTCAGAGGTTATCCACGCTTTTTTTAAGGATAGCGACCGTATTGCCGATATCAGAGCCGTCTCACAGGAACTTCAGAAAATTAAAGATCAAGCGACAGATCAAATTGAATCAGATGGTCGTATAAAATACCGGATTGGATTTCAGGAGTCGGAGCGGAAGTATAGCTATTTGATCGATATATGCGACTTGGTTCTAACACTTCATAATCGCGGTATACAGCGACTCACATGGACTTACCCGGCCCCACATATAGCTTTTCAACACACCGTCGAAGCGCTAGCCTATTTCAAGGCGATAGAAGAATTAATCTTTCATGATGTGCGATATATCAAAATGTAATGTATCGCCAACCACTTGGCGGCCTTTGCTACGCTCCTCGGCCCCGTTGGCCGGAGTCAAAGAAGAGAAATAAACATTTCGGTCTGCTCGTGAACAATGCGGAGATACAAAAAACATGAAAGAACCTTCTCAACAAACCATTAAGCGACTCTTTGCACTTTCCAACAACAGATGTGCATTCCCCCGATGCATTTCCCCCATAATAGCGCCCTCTGGCAATGTTATGGGCAAAATATGTCATATTAACGCCAAGAGCAAGGGAGGGCCGCGATTTGATGCGAAGCAGACAGACGAGGAGCGGAATTCCTTCGCTAATTTAGTGTTACTGTGCGGAAATCATCACGATCAAATTGACAAGCAACCCGAGTTGTACACCGCAGAGGTTCTCCAGGAAATTAAGGCAAACCACGAGAAGAAAGGGAGGATTGAAATCCAGCCAGAAGACTCTATTTTTGCGAATGTGTTGCTGAACAACTACAGGCAAATCAACATAACTAACAACTCTGGGAGGATTATCGTCAATAGCCCAGGTGCTATCCAAGCTGATACCGTTCACATCAAAACCGTCAAAAAGAACGTAAAGGTTATGCCTCCGGATGGAACAATTTCAAGCGATTTACGATTAAGAGGGTATGTAAAACATCTGATAGACAGATATCACGAATTTGCTGGTGAAGACCCTACGAGAAAAGGCAATTTCTTTTATGGGGCCTTGTACAACAACATCAAGAAAAATTTTGGAGTGAAGTGGGACTTCGTCCCTATCGTAAGGTTCGATGAACTGGTGAGTTATCTACATAAACGAATCGATAAAACCCGACAAGCTTGTATCAACAAGGGAAGAGGACATAAATCGTATTCCACGTTTGACGAGTTTTGCGAGAAACATGATTTAAGTTAACTACCTCAATGCCGCCGGAGAAACTGGCGGCAGAGAAGAATTGCCAACCACGTCGTTAGACACCGCCCCAAAAGACGGGCGGGTCAACGCCGGAGCCCCGTTGTGAATACATATGATAAAGATGGGACGATTTTTTGCTCTCACCTTTGTAGACCCAGAACACGTGAGAATAGGGGAGCCTCAGTGAAAAGCAGTTTGCTGCGGCAAGGAACACCCGGTACGCTACTTGCCCGACTCATCAATACACCAGAATTGGTGCTTACGGTTCGAGACCTGCCGACACAGGCGTTTTCTACACTTGTGCAGCATATCGGCTTGGAAGATGCCGGCGAAATTATCGCACTTGCCACGACCGATCAACTCGTGGCGGCATTCGATGAGGATCTGTTCGTCAATACCAAGCCAGGCGAACGGGAGTCCTTCGACAGCACACGTTTCGTTATCTGGCTCGAAGTTCTCCTCGAAGCGGGGGATGAAGTGGCGGCAAATCGCCTCGCGGAACTCTCGGAAGATTTCGTTGTCCAGGCGCTGTCCAGCTTGGTTTTGGTCCTCGATAACGATGCGCTTTATATTCGCATGGGTGAATGGGGTGAAGATGCCATCTACGCGGAAAAAGCAATCGAAAGCTCTCATTCTGAAGAAATCGACGGTTATCTGCTCGTCTCACGCATACATAACGGTTGGGATGCTGTGATTGCGCTTATTCTCGCACTTGATCGCGATCACCGCCCACTTCTTGTACGTATCCTTGATCGTTGCGCTGATATTGCAAGTAAATCGATCGAAGATATTGATGGACTGTTGACGGCGCTTTCCGACGAGGAATCGCTCGCCGAGGATGTGGAAGCGGAACGCGAAGACCGACGCGGCAAGCAAGGGTATGTGGAGCCGCGTGCCGCAAGAAGCTTCCTCGCACTGGCGCGAGAGCCGTTGACAACAGCAGTTTCATCTGGTGAACGGGACCACATCTCCAAGGCATATTTTCGGGATTTTGAACGCCCTTTTCCAACAGATAGTAATGCTGTTGCGGATTCTCCGAATCTCGTTGGCTTGCCAGGTACAATGGGCATTGACAAGTTATCGCAGCCTTCACGGCCCACGATTGAGAAAATAGAGTCTGTCGGTTCTGACGGATCGAGGCCGCTTGTAGAGGCGATGCGTCTCTTAAACGATTTAGACACGAGAGCATTCAATGAGCGACTGGAGGAACTCGAGTATCTGTCCAATGTTCTTGTCGCAGGAGCAGGAACCATGGGCAAGAGGTTTCGTTCTGCCGATGCTGCCGAGGCCGTTCTTGCAACTGTCAGTTTAGGAGCGGAACTGGAGGCGCAAGAATACGAATCCGGCAAACACCGCGCGAAGTTTCGCGCGACGCCGTCTGAACTCTGCCATATTCTCCGTACCTGCCGTGCTGATCTGCTCTTTCGCAAGGCAAGCAGCACGTTAGTTGCGCAAAACATAGTAACTGCATCCATCGGTTTTTTGTGTTCTCATGCGGAATTGGACAGGGTTCTCGAACAGTTCGGGGCTAAACCGAAGGGGAAATAGCGTTGCCATTAAAAAATGGAAAATAGAAGTGTAATCCCAACCACACCGTTGGCCGCCGCCCGCCAGAAAAGCCGGACTGGCTTGCCATTCTTCAGCTAAAATGGGAAAAGGGGCCTGGGGAAGACAGGGGGGCCAACCCTAGGCACGAGACGTTTCTATTAAAAACATGCACCGAAAACCAGTTTGCCTCGCGTCAAGGGCTGACCCCAGATATTCACTTGCCCTACTCAGTGGGCTGATCAGACTTGATACCGATACGGTCTTTACGATTTTGTTTAATTCTCTGTTTTTTATAAGTTTTTATTTCTTTATTGACCAATGCATAGTTTTTTTGCTGTTCCGGGCTTAGAAACTTATTGATTTTAGCTATGGTATCAGTCCTCAGTTCCTCAACCTTTTTTGAGATCTTCTTGGGGCTGAGTTCATCGTCATACCTGAATTCATTCAGCTTGGCATACTCATCTTCAAGAATCGGCTTAATCTGTTCCTGCTGTTCTTCCGTCAGCTTCAACCCTTTAGTCAACCGAGCCAGCTGAACATCGGGTTCGGGCATCATCTTTTCATTTGCGGCATTGGACTTGACTTTTTCGGCCAGTGATTTTTCGGGCGCCTGCTGTTCATCGCCCTGGGCTGACGCAACAGACGTTATGCTTAATGGAATTGCCATTAATAACAATGCCGTCAGAATCCTTTTCATGATTACCCCCCTTGTATTTGAAAGTTATCAGCTTTATACCACTTACTGAATGTTCTGCAACGATTTAGCGTTGGGGAGAAACCACTGGGCAGCGTCTATACGGCCAGTTGCCCAAAGCCAGAGGCAAGACAGATGAAGTCAGGCTCTTGACACAATGGAGAACTAAGAGAATACTTGCCCAACGAGGGTCACCGGGCGCTGCAAGCTTGGCAACCTCGGTGCCCCCCGGCACCGCTGGACAAAAATCAGAAAGGAGAGTGGACTATGAAGAAAATCGTTTTTGTATTACTGGCACTGTTCATTTTTAACGGAGTAGCAATCGCAGGAGGAGGGCTCGACGGCTTCCTCAGCAATCTTAATATCCAGGCAAAAGCCGACATGAATGGCTTTTCCGCCAGGCTAAGCGCACAGTTCGGAGTTCCGGAGATGCAGGTTCGCACGGTTATCAGCACGGTCAGGGAACCGTCCGATGCATTCATGTGCCTGCAACTTGGCCAGTGGACACACAAACCGGCCGAGCAGGTTGTTACGGTTTACAAGGCCAATCAGGGTAAAGGGTGGGGAGTAATTGCCAAAAGGATGGGCATCAAACCTGGCTCTGCCGAGTTTCATGCTCTGAAGAATGGCGACTTGACGTTTGGTGGCCAACCTTCCAATGGGCAGAATGAAAGACCGGGCAAGTCAAAGGGCAAGGGAAAAGGTCACAACAAGTAAGGATGCCTATGAGTGCCGACACGAAGACCACCGCTATTGAGGATCCAAGGCCCAGATCCGTTGCTGCCTCAATGGACTTATCCGGGAGGACTTGAATCATTTTCCGTCTATCCGGCATAAACAATTCTCATGTCCTGCATGGCGCGCTGGCAGGATTGGCGAAAACCGTATGGGAGCATAACCGATGAAGCATTGTCCGAACATGAGCGCTACACCACCCAAACCGCACTGGAAGATCGCCCGGGTGATGGCACTCGCCCTCTTCCTGCTCGTACCTTCCCTCCTTAGCGGCGCCACGTCGGCCGTGCCCCATTCCGGCGCTTTGCGCTATCCGGCAATCACCATCTACGTCGGCAGCGGCTGAACTTACTGTGCCAAGGTGGAAAGGTATTTCACCAACAAAGGAATCCCCTATAGTTACCGGGACATCCGCAAGGACCCAAAAGCGTACCAGGAGTGGCGCCAACGCTACCATGGCGACATCGTGCCGCTGATCGTCTTCGGCAACGGCAAACGGATCGTCGACGGGTGCGACATCCCCGCCATAGAGCGGACGCTGCGGGATCTGGGCGTTTCTTTGCCCCCCTCCCCCTGAGGAGAGGGGCAGATTATGGCCCCTTCTACCTTGGGGCGAAGGTGCCCCAACGAGGTGGATGAATGGCTTTCGGGTGGCTGAGAGAACACCCGAGCCACGTTATTGAAAAGAGGGAAAATGGCCTTTACCTTGAATCAAGTAGTTCCCTGGGGACGCACCTACGATGAGTATGTGGCGATGTTTGCCTTGTCGAAGGCCGACCTTGAGAAGAGGGTTCTCGATTGCAGCGGCGGCCCGGCAAGCTTCAATTGTGTGTTAACGGAACAGGGTGGCCATGTTGTTTCCGCTGACCCTGTCTACCATTTCACAACCGATGAAATAAGGCGCCGGATCGGCGAAACATACGAAGAGGTCATGGAACAGACTGGAAAGAACCGTAATGAGTTCATCTGGGAAACCATAACTTCGGTTGAGGAGCTCGGCAGAATCCGCATGGGCGCGATGGACGATTTCTTGCGCGATTACCAGGCTGGCAAAAGGGAAGGACGTTATATTGATGCCGCGTTGCCCTCACTTCCTTTTAAAGATGGCGAATTCGATATCGCCTTGTGTTCCCATTTCCTCTTTCTTTACAGCGAACAACTTTCAGAAGAATTCCACTACAGGGCAATAATGGAACTTTGCCGCGTTGCCTCTGAAGTGCGCATCTTCCCTCTTTTGGAGCTGGGAGCTAATAAATCCAGACATCTGGAACTGGTTTTAAACCGGCTGGCCGCCAAAGTGTTCAAGATATCCGTTGAAAAAGTACCCTATGAGTTCCAAAAGAATGGCAACGAAATGCTCAAAATTTCAGCCGCTTAACCAAGACGTGGCACCACAAGGAAGTAAATTGCCACCAATCCCCTTTACGCTGACAACCCGGCATCACACGGTACGGTACAGGTAACCAGCGTTCCCCCGCCCGGCATGGCAGGATCGGTTCGGAGCCTTTTCTTCAGCTATTTGACGACAATCTTATCCGCCACGATTTTGCCTTGCTTGATGGTCAATGGCCCGGTTACCACGGTGGTTCCGGTGGTGGTGGTATAGCTGGCGTCATAGCCGCCCTTCAGCCTGACAGTGACATTTTTGTTCGCATCCAGTGTCCCGGCAACGGTGTTGTCGAGCAACTGTATGACGGCGCCCTCGAAGGCCGCATTATAGACTTCCTGCAGGGTCTTGTAGGTCGTACCGTCAACATGCAGCAGGGGCGCCGGGTTAAAGGCGGCGGTAACCGTTTTGGGGCCATCCATTGTGACGCTGCAACCTCCCAGCCCATCGCAGGCCCCACCCCAGCCGCCGAAGATAGTCATTGCGGATGGTGTGGCATAAAGGTTGACCGTGCCGGAAAAGGTGTTGGAGCAGGTGACCGCCGTGCCGCTGGTGCTGCTGGTGCAGGAGATGCCGGCCGGGCTGCTGGTCACCGTGCCGCTGGTGCCGGTCGCCCCATTGGCGACAACGGCAACGGTCAGGGCGGGAATGCTGACGCTGATGCTGCCCGCCTTTGCCATGCCGATATTGTTGTCGGCGTCCCTGGCAAAGGCATAAAGGGTCTTGACCCCAGCGGTGGCAAAGGTGTAGCTGGCTGGCGCCGTGGCGCTCCAGGAACAGCCCGTGCTGTCGGACGCCTCGGTCAGGCAGTAGCCGGTGACAGCGACGTCATCGCTGGCGCTTATGGTGGTATCGGCAATCAGGTAATTGGCCCTGGGCACTGCCGTGAAGGTATTGATCACCGGTTTTGCCGGGTCCAGGTATTCATAGGCCCCAATGTCTGGGGCGCCGTCGGCTATCCGCCACGCACCGACAATATCCCTGTCAGGCAGTTTCCCATGGGCGATCCCACTGTTGATGCAGGGAGAAGCGGCCGCAAGCCGGTAATTTCCCGTAAGCTGCGCCTCGAACAAGGGGGCGTTGGCGATATTGCTGGCATCGGAAGCAAATCCCGGAGTGTTGACCAGCAGGCTGTCCACGCCGGGGAAGTCGTTGTGCGTGATGCTGAGGGGGATCGTGACGCCGGAGCTGTTGACGAAGATGTTGCTCCCGCTTACGCCGGCAACTCCGTCAATTATGTTGTTGGTCATATCCACGGCCGCGGCGGTGCTCTTGACCAGGAGCGAGCGCCCGTCGCCGTCGCTGGTAGCGGCGTTGTCGGCCATGGTATTGTTCAGGATGGTGATTGGCCCGGTTGTTGTGACAATCCTTCCCGCCGCTGCATTGGCGGCGCTGTTGCCGTAAATCAGATTGTTAACCAGGAATATCTGGCCGCTGTCGCTGCTTTCGAGGGACAGGCCACCGCCGCTGCCGGCGGTATTGTCGCTGGCGCTGTCAGTGGAGTTGTTGCTGATGATGTTTCCGGCCAGCTCCAGATCGCCCCGGTAGATGCGGGCCTGGATACCGCCGCCGTACTGGCCGGCCGGGGCATTGCCATTCTTGAAGGTAATACTTTCGATATGGACCTTGCCGCTGGTCTTGTTGGTATCGGTATCCACAACCAGCACAATGCCGTTGCCGATGCCATCGCTGTCCGTATCCCCGGTCAGTACGGTCTGGGCCGGATCGGGCAGCCGGGACCCGCTCCCTGCCGGGTCATAGCCACCCGTCAGGGTAAGGTCGTATGCCTCCCCCCAGGCGGAGGTATAGCTGAAGTTCCCGGCGTAGGTGCCCCTGGCCAGCCGGATCAGATTGTGCCTGCCGTCGCTTCCGGCATCTTTCAGGCAGTTTTTCAGCACTTCCCCATGGTAGACGGTTGTCTCCGCATTAACGCTGTCAATCGGGTTCCAGACACAACCGGCCGGGTCGTTGCCGTTAAGGTATTCATCGAGGTCGCTGATGCCGTTTCGGTTCATGTCGCCGGAACCGTCGTCACCGGGGTGGTCCGTGGCCCACTGCTCGGCTGTCCTGGCGCCCAGATCCAGCAGGACGACCGTGCCGAACTGGGGGATGGTAACGGTCTTGACCAGCACCCCTTCTATGGAGATGGCCGCCGTATCGCCGTTGTGGGCGGTGCCTGAGGTGCGCGGATCAACTGAATCCATCGGCACCCGCAGCTCGTAACTCCGGTCGGCAGCCACCGTGCAGGTGGCCACGGTGGTAGTGACCCCATTCACCGTGATGGCAATGGTTACGGAGTTGCCAATGGCGGCATTTATCGCGGTTCCCTTGTAGACCACGTTCGGCGAACTGAGCAGCGCCCGGGCCGTGCCAATGGTTCCCATGAGGATCGCCCCCGATATGAAAACAGTTACCAGTATATTTTTAAGCATCGTCTTCTCCCCCTGCCGTGCGCGGCCAGTCTCCGTCATCTCAGTTCCCCGAATAGGCATAGGTCTGGAAGAACATCTTGATATCGTCCACCGAGTTGATGAAGGTATTCAACCCCACGTCTTTATTGAACAGCAGCGTTGAGCCAGGAATGATCATCATCCACTGGGTGTTCCAGACCGAACGGCCGATCAGCCTGCTGTCCGATGTTGTCTGGTCGGGGTTGAAATCTCCGCTGTAGGGATAGGCGCGGAAATCGGAGACCCTCCTGATGGCGGACAATTCATCGCTCAGCGAATCATTGACCGGTATGAACGTCGAATCCTTCAGATCGCTGTCGCCGATCTCAAACGGCGCGGGCAGCTTCTGATCGAGCACCTGCCACTCGCGGGTGGCAAATCCGTCGCCGGTGGGGGAACGGAGCACATCTGCCCCGGTGGGCACCAGGTAGACCCGGGGGGTGCTGGACAGCCCCAAGTTGTCGTAGTTCTGGAACCAAAGGCCCACTGAACGGACCCTGGTGGAGAAGTTGCTGGTACTGTAGGCGCTGTCGCCGCCGGAGAGCGGCCAGCCGAAGAAGTTCTTGCCATAGGTGATGGTGGTGGGGAACTTGATCACGATCCCCGGCTGGGCTCCGGCGCTCTCCGGCGCAAAGGGGCGGCAGTAGCGTTTGAACTCGGGGATTTTCCAGAGATCGGCCACCTTGTGATCCTTGAGCACATCCCGCCAATCCGCATCGGATGTGGAGTCGGACTTGATTCTGAATAGCTCGGTGCGCAGAGAGAATGGTGTGGTCTCGGTCTGCGGGTTGTTGAAACCGAGCTGGGTCTTGTAGACGCTGAAGTTCTGGGAGAGGCGCGCCATTACGTCGGCCAGGCCCGGGAAACCGGCCAGTGGCGTGCCGCTGTTCACAACGCCCAGGGTCCTCTGCCGGGCGATCTCGCTCAGGAATTTACGCCCTGCGCCGGAGGCGGTGCCGAGCAGGTTGGTTTCGTAGTCGTAGGCCGTGGCTGCCAGGTAGACGTACTTTGCGGCCAGATCGAACTGGGCCCGGTATTTCTGGATGGCATCATTGCGGAAGACCCGGAACCCCAGGTCCTGATAGCGGTATTCCTGTACCTCTGCCGCTGCCTGGGCACGTTTTTCCGTCCGCTCGTCCAAAAGGCGCAGACCTTCGGCAAGGGCTGATTGGTAGTTTCCAGCCGCTTGCTGAATGGTCTCCTTGAGGGAGTAAAGTTCCAGCAGCTTGAGGTCCAGGTCGGCCATGCTGTTCTGCAGCTCCTTCACCAGCTGCGATACCTCCCAGCTGGCGTCGGATTTGGCCAGTTTCAGCTCCATGCCGGCCTGCATCCGCTCCTTGACCGTCGACAGGCTGAATTCGCCCATGTCCGTGGCGTCGCCGCCGATATCGAGGGCGCCCGCGCCGACATAGGCAAGCAGCTTGATCGCGCTGCGGGCCGGGGCGGTGACATCGCCGCCCCAGATGCTCGCCTCCGTGGGGAGCGCCTCGCACATCGAATCGCCGACGTCACGAAGCATGGTGCTCCCCCGCTTGAATACCAGCCCGGCCGCATGCAGCGCATTGATGGTCGAGTCCAGGCCGATCTGCGCCCCCTCGTTCTGGTCCCTGACCAGGATCTGGTTGGCAAGGATGGCATACCTCTCCTCCAGGTTCGTCTTGGCGTCGTCAATCCCGCTAAGCTGGCTGTCATATTCTTTGAAAGCTTTGTCGTAGGCGGCCTGGGCCTGGATCAGGTCGGAAAGGGTCTGCTGGATCCTTCCCGGCGCCTTGCGCTTCGTGGTCCATAATGCATCCTTTTCCTGCCACAGATGCTCGGAGTCTATGTTGTACTTCACCTTATGGGAGGTGCCGGCATCAATGGTGTAATTGGTCAGTCCCAGATCCCAGAAATCCGTTGGCAGCTTAAAGCTGACGTCATAGGTCGTGTAGGTGATGTCGGCCAATGGCTCGCCACCGGTCAGTTCGGTCCGCTCCACGTAGTTGTAGTGGAAAACATCCGGGCCGTCGTAGCCCTCAGGGTAGGTCTTGCCGGCCCCTATGTCATCGGGATAGGGGTAACCGAAGACCTCGATCAGACGATTTTTGTAGTCCCTTTCCTGGTCGGCCAGGTTGCTCTTGAAATCCTCCAGGGTGTCCTGGTTCTGGCGCAGCCGCTGGGTATAGCCGTTGGCGTAGTCGTAGGCCGCGACCGCGTTTTCCAGCGCCTTCTCGGCCCGTGCGTAGATCTGTTCAAAGTGGGTCTGCCCCGCATCCACCAGGGCCGGATCGATATCGAACGGCACTACCCCCTTGACCAAACCGAGCGGATTGACACCACTGTCCACTTCACCCATCTTGGACTGGATCTTGTGGAACTGCGACGCAATGGAGACCAGCTCCGGCACCTTGGTCCGGTCGATCTGCTGGATGTCGGCACCCGGTATAATCTCGGCCGTCAGCGAGCCATTGGCGTCCTGAACATATTGGGTCCGGTCGTGGGCCGTGGCCGGGATGCTGTCCGGGAGGATCGCATTGGCCGTAACCCAGTCGAAGTAGGCGGCCTGGCCGGCGCGGCGCGCCCATTCGTCCACACCCCAGGCGCGGTTGGTGTAACTGTCTTTGTACCCCTGCCACTGTCCGGCCGGGTCGTCGGTGTAGAATTTACGGTAGGTCAGATCTAGTATTTCGGCACCGGTCTTGGCCCTGGCAGCGGCAATTGTCGCGAATTTGCGCTCATCCAGGTAATCGACCATGATCGGTTGCCCCGCCACCAGCACGTACTCGACCCTGGGTTCCCAGCTGAAGCTGGAGTGGCCGAGCAGCCTGTAATAATAGCTTATGGCTTGCAGGTAGTGGCCCCAGGCATCGCCATGGCCCTGGGGAAACATGATCTTGGCATCGGCGGCATTGATTACGCCGCTGCCATCCTGGTCGGTAATGTTGTAGTTCTGGGCATAGGCGACCTCCCCTTCCCCCTGGGTGAAGTTCCAGATCAGCCGGTTGTAATAGGGGGCGTTCTTGACGCTGCCGGCGGAGTCGTCACGCCCGCGCATCAGCGCCAGTTCCTCGTCCAGCAGCGAATCCAGCTGGTTCTGGAAGGCGAATACCGATGGCGCCATGTTGCCGTATTCGGCACTCTTGGTGCTGAAGCCGATGGTCGGGTCAACGGCGTCGGCATAAGCCTCGTTGCCCAAAGCCAGGTAAAAGGTGGCCAGCCTGCTGGATACGTTCAGCAGGGCATCGTTGGTCGGACCGTAGTTCTGGGGTGGTACGGCATCGATACTGAACTCGCGGGCCCGGTTCAGGACCGTCTCGTAGGCCGAGATCAGCCCCATGCTGTTCAGGTTGTCGGCGTCGCTGTTCATGGCAACAGCCCCATCATAGCGGGTGCCGTACTGGGAAATCATGCTCACGGTGGTATTGGTGGCGCTATTGCGGAAATCCGTAACCCTGGCTTCAAGGGGGTTCAGGCCGTCAACCACCCGTTTGACCCAACCGACAGCCAGCATCGGGGTATCATAAATGTTCGACCCGCTCCATTTGCTCCAGTTGTTCTGGTCGTCATGGGGGATGGCGGCGTCCGCCGGGTTCGAAGCCACGGCAATATCCGGCCAGGCGGTCTTGTAGTAGTAGCGGGCCACGAACCAGTTGTCCGACATGGTCAGGGGCGAGGCACCGGAAATGGTGATGTCGGAAAGCCCATAACCGTCACTGCCGGTGACAACGAATTTCGTCCACGAATCGCCTGCGGGACCCGCAGCCGGCAAGGCAGGCATACCCCCCGAGACCGGCTGGTAGTACCATTCGAAATTGAACTTCTCCGGTTCGCCGCCAAAATCTCCCGTGTAGTGCAGGGTAAGCTTCTCGTCGAACAGGTTCTCCGACTTGATCGCCTTGATAACCCCCTGGAATACGGGATCATTGACCACCCTTACGACATGAAGCTGGACTGCTGCATCCAACAGGGCGTCATCGTTGTTTTCCGCGACGACAACATAACCCGTACCCTGGGCCATGCCGGCGGTAAGGGCATTCTTTTCTCCAGTGATGGAGCGGGCGGACAACAGGTCCCCATCCCTCATCTTCAATCCCAGCCGGATACCCCAGAATTCTTTCCAGGCACCTGTGGTGTCGGACGGCTTGAACGGGTTAACCCTGGCCGCGCTCCAGCTGTCGTCGCCCACATCGTTGGGGTTTCTGCCCTGCATATACAATCCGTCCACCGCCGTCGTCCAGGCGCTGTCCGAACTCAAAGCGCGGATAAGCGTCTTTTCCGCCGCAGTCATCAGGTTGGGCAGAAGCCAGGGGGTTTCGCCCTCGTTTGAAATCCACACCCCCTTGAATCCCAGTTTTTTATTGACCGGGTCGTAGAAGAGCCGCGCCTGGATGGCATAGGGGAGTGCGGGGAATATTTTTACCCCGCCCGTGCCGATCTCCGTCGTGATGTCAGACGGGATGGCGGCCAGATTGACATAAAGATAGCGTTCCGGGGCGTACAACTTGGCCAGCGGCCCTTTGGTGTTGTACACGTTCTCGTCGAAGATCACCTCGGCGCTCTTGAAATTGTAGAGATCGGGGAGCCCGTCATGGGCCGTCGTCAGCGTATCCCCCACCGCCAGGGTCGGCGCATCGTCCGGCCACTTGGTCACGTAGGTGACATCGATGGGCAGGTCGCCGGTGGCATAATACCCCCTGGTGCTGTTGTTCAGGAAGGGGATCGGGTCGCCCTCCACCTTGGCCAGGGTGCCGGTGAACGGCCAGTAGAAATCGGAGCGCATGTAATAGTACCATTGCATGACAAAGCGGGACTTGTCGGCGTCGGTCTTGCTGTCGCCGGTCTTCCAGTTGGCGGATTTGGCCCAGTGACCTCCCTTGTGATCCTTCAGGTGCCACTCCTCTCCGACGCCGCTCTTGATGTTGCTGGCCGGCGGTACCTGGAACGAACCGGGCAATGGCGCCGTGATCGGGCTCCCGGCATCAACGGTGTAGGTGAAGGCAGCGGTAGGCCGTATGACCTTGTAGACCTCCATGGTCCATTCCTGGGCCGTGGTGTTGTAATATTTGAGCAGCACGTACGGTTTCGATTTATCCTTGATGGCGTTCAGGTCGTCCCGCAGGGCGTAGAGGGTGTCGCCGGTGATCAGCGCGTGTTCTTCGTTGGGGTTGAACCCGGTGAGGGTCTCGTCCGGCTGGTTGTAGACCCTGGCCTGGGGCTTGGCTGTCGGCGACACGGCAATACCGCTGCCGATGGTGATGGTATCCGGCGCAACGGGCCAATCGGCCTTGTAACGCTTGGGGGTCACCGGCCAACCGATCTCTCCCTGGCCCCGTTCGTACCAGACCACCACCAGTGGCTTCACATCGCCGGGCAGGCTTCTGTTGACCGGGATGATGGCCCCGGTGCGGGTGGAGCGGTCATAGGCCTTGTCGGTGCCCGCGCCGTCATACACTCCGCCGTCGTAATAGAGGTAGCCGCTCTTGTTCCGGGATGGGGAGGTTTCATTCTCAGGGTCCCGGTGGCCAATATCGGTGATCTTGCTTCCGATGTTCCAGGGGATCTCCTCCAGTTTTGCCGGTTCAAGCTGTTCCGTTTCCACTACGATGAAAGCCGTGCCCGGCTTCAGATCCGGTAAAGCGGCCGGGGTGGTGAAACGGAGGACGGTAGTTCCCGCGCTCTTGGCGCTGAACGTCGCCAGGGTGGCATCGGCCGAGTTGGTGGTATAGCTGATGGCGCTGAAGGTATTGACCGCATCCGGCGGTTGCAGATTGGCCGGGGCCTCTGCGATATGAGTCTGTTTCTGCGGCCAAATCGTCATGCAGGTCTCGTCATAGGTGGCCGTCGAATTGAGGATCGGCCATTTGATCAGGAACGAATCCACCGGATGGATGGGGAAATAGCGCAGACCCTGGCTGTTCGGCACTGAATTGTCCCAGGCCCAGACAAAGGCGCTGTCTGCCGTGTCCCCGGCTATTGTTGCCGACAGGATCGTAATCACCGGTTTCTTGGTGGTATCGATATTCTGCCCCTCCGGCGCGAACACCGGTTTGCCGATGATATAGGCCTTGGTCTGGTCGTAGCGCCACTCCACGGTCATTGGTTTGTCCATGCCGTAGGTGGAAAGGGTCTTCCGGCCGCTGGAAATCATCTGCACATTGCCGGTCCCGCCGCCGCTGTAGATTACCTGGGTGAGGGTACGGGTTTCGCCGGAAACATGGTCCACGAATGACTGCAATGCGGTAAGCGTCAGGCTGGTTTGCAGCGAAAGGGTGGAGGCGTCGTAGTAATGCATGTTCGATATTGCGGCATCGGCATTGGCGACGCAGGTGGCGATATCGTTGTCGGGGCTCGGGCATTCGCGCGGGTCAGCGGAACCGGTTGCCGGGACAGTCGAAAAGGTCAGCCGCTGCCCCGAGGTGCCCAGGCGGGTCTGGGTGGCGGCAGCGCTGAGCGTGACCGTGCCGTTCACCGCATCAATGGCTGCGATTGTGGTCCCATCCGGAATACCGTAGCCAATGCCGGTCATTCCGGTGCCCAAGCCTGTGGTGGCGACGTTGGCGACCAGCGCTGAACCTGCCGTGGTATCGCCGGAGAGGTCGTACACCTTGAGCGGTGTGTCCTCACCGCTGGTGGAGACCGTCACTCGTATCTGCTTTTTATAATTCCAGGTGATGGAAGAGTTGCTGACAATAGTGGGGGTGGCGGTGGTGATCATCCCCACCGCCGGGTTGCCGTCGGCAATGCTGCCGCTCCCGGTCCAGCCGGTCAGGACATACCTGACCGTGTTGCCCTGGGCGTACACCGTATTGGGTGCCTCCAGCACCGGAGTCTCGTTGAGACGATAGGTAACACTGGTTGTGGATGGGACCGGAGAAATGCCCGGCAGGTTATTGAACAGCGCCTTGTCAACGGCATCCACGCCATCCAGCCCTACGGTGACATTCAACCGCTTGGTGTAGACGAATGTGTAGGTCCAGGGCAGGAATTGGCGGCTCTGCACGATCCGATACTGGTCGTTGACGCTGTCGTAAGTCATGGTGGCCCAGGAAGGGATATCTGGGGTCTCAAGCTCCCAGTTCTCGACGATGCTGTTATAGGTTCTGGTAATGGTTTTCGGCACCACAATGGTGCTGGCGCTGGCAGCGGTCAGATAGGCGGTATTGGTAACCGTTGACGGATTTGTTACCGTGGTAGCGGTCTTTATGGAGACGCCGTTGCTTCCCAGGACATCGTATTTGTTCTCGAAGCTTGCCTTGATCTCCGTGGGCATGTCGGCGTTGTCGGCAATCACCTTGGTGGTGAAATGCTTCTCAAACGTCCATTTGATCGTGCTGGTGGCATTCGTCCCCAGGCTCGCGGTGTTGGAACTTCCGGTTGCGGCAACCCGGCCGCTTCCACCGGTCCAGCCGAGGGGAACCCAGGTTGCCGTCTCCTTCAGCGCGGTGATGCTCCCTACCGCCAGGCTGCTTGTAGTTGCGGGCAGCCATTTTGTCCCGGTAATGAGCGCGCTGTTCAGCGCCGGGGCATAGGTAGGGACCAGTTGGACATTGTAGACGTTCCTGTTTTGGACGACCTTGTTTGAGTCAAGCTCAAGCAGTTCAACGGAGGCCAAGAGCACCCCGCCTTGGGCCATTCCACCGGTCACCAGCTCCTTGCCGTCCGGAAGCGGTGTGATGGCGGCATGGTATCTGCCGGTAGTCATGGCGGCGCTGACGGAGCGCCAGCCATCAGCGGTAATCGTTGCAGTTCTGCCGTTGTAGTCAAACAGCTCCATGCTGGAAAGCGCGGTGCTGCCGGACATGCCGCCGGTTACAAGGACCGAATTATCGGTGAGCAGGGCAATGCCGGGGGCGTAACGGGCAGTGGCCATTTCCGCAGTGGTACTCCAACTGTCCGTAACCGGATCGTATAACACGGCGCTCTTCAGGGCAGTGCCGGGAACAGTCGAACCTCCGGCCATCAGCACCTTGCCGGTGGGCAGCAGGATGGCGGCGGCAGCATAGCGCGGCTCGGGCATGTTGGCCGCAGCGGACCAGCTGTTGGTGACCGGGTCGTACAGCTCCGCACTCTGCAAGACGGCACTGCTCCCCTGGATTCCACCCATGACCAGCACTTTGCCGTCGGGGAGCCTGACAGCGGTGTGGGCACGCCGTGCGGAAGTCATGGCAGTCGCGTCGCTCCAGCTGTTGGATGCCGGTTCGTACAGCCGGGCAGCGCTGCTGTCGGCACCGTTCACACTGCCACCAGTCACCAGCACCTTGCCGTTCTGCAGGAGCGTGGCAGTATGATACTGAAGATATGTCGGCGTCGATACATCGGACCAGGAGTCGGTCGTCAGGTCGAGCATGGCATTATTGACCGACCCGCCACCGATTACGAGCAGCTTTCCGTCCGGCAGCGATGTGGCGGTATGGCCGAGGCGGGACGTGGGAAGGGCCAGCGGTGCAGGGAGGTTGCTGGTTACGGTGAATTTGGCACCTGTCGTATAGTAATAATCAAGGTACTCATCAGGCGTCCCATCGGTTGCCGGGTTCAGCTCTTCCCGCACGACTCCGTACGGGCCGCCATTGGCCTTGATCTCCTCAATGCTCTGAGTCCAACTACCAGAATAGTCGTGGTGTTTAAGGTCAACGATGAATTTGTTGTCGGCTTCCTTGTTCTCTGCCAGGTAATATTGCATGGTGCCAACCGGCAGCTTCCTGTTGAGCCCAAGGTTGACAGCCGCGCTGCCGTCGTAAAAAAACCTGGTAACGACTTGGGCGTTCCTTTGATAGCGCGCATAAAGGTCGGATTCGCCATCCTGTATCGCTACGGTTGAACATGCGCGGGAATATCCGGACAACCACGAAGTGGTAAAGGTCTTGTCCTGGAAATCCGTATAGCTGACATCCATCATCCATGTGCCGGAGGTCACCTTGTCAAAGGTATACCTGCCGCCGCAGACCGAGGTCGGGACATTCATACATCCCGCGGAACCGTTCGGCGGCCAAATCGGCCAGCTCGAATAATATTGGAATTGTGGATAGGTGTTGACACCGGGAACTTCCCAGATGAATTTTATCTCGCAGGCGCTCCCTTTGTACGTGGCCTTGCTGATGCTCCACACGTCCGACAGGCTGTTGCCGTTCTGATCCGAGGTCATGACGAAGATTGCAGCCGTTGCCGGCCCTGTCCAGCAAGCCGTGGCCAAGAGTATCAGAATGAGATTTTTGATATATTTCATGTAATTATCTCCTGTCGATGCCGGCTCTTGCGCCTCTACTCGTTCAATTGCTTTACATCGGACGCCAGCCTGATGGTGAAGTTCCCCTCCACCTTGATCGGCCCCTTGGCAAGCCCGCGGATATGCTCGGTATAGGTTCCGCCGAGCACGGTTACACCCCATCCAGGAGGCGGGTTGGTCGGGTTTTCCTTGGGAGTGCTGTCGAACACCAGCGTCACGTCACGCACGATACGGTTAACCTCCTGCTTGAAGGTCGAAAAATCGCTCTCCAGGTTGTCATGGTCGGGGTGGTATCTGTGCAGGAAGGGATTGGTAGAATTTGTGCCGGAGGCGGATGATTCCAGGATGGCCTGGCAGGTGACCGTGCCCGAGATGCTGCCGCTGCACTTGAGGGCTGTCCCGTCGAAATCCGTGCCCAGGGCGGCGTCCGTACTTGGGGAGTAATCGAAACCCACGGCACTCAATCGCCTGCCGACCTTGGCGCCGTCCCGCTGGGTTACGCCGGAATAGCCGGTGATCAGGGAATCCTTGGTTAGCAGCACATAGCGACCCGCCGTGGCGACCGATCCGTCGGAATTGAGCGTGCCATCCTTGAACATCATGATCACTTGCTTCAGGAGCCGTACCTGACCGCTATCATCCTGATGCAGGATCAGATTGAGATTCAGTTCTGCCGGCGTCGTCTTTGCCTCCCCGTTCGCAAAATCCGGCTCCGGCCCGGAGTCCGTCAGCTGGCTCACCTTGTTCAGCGATGCCGCCCCGGTCCAGAGGCCGGGATAGCCGTTGACAGGGTTTGAGGTTGCCGTTATGGGCACCCGGACCCTGCTGCCCTGATTGTCGGTAAATTCCAGCACCGATGCTGCCGTACCGCTGAAACTCCCCCGCTGGGCCGCCAGGGTGATGACCGTCGAACCGCCAGCCTTGACCGTGATCTGCGGCATGTCCGACAGAGGGAGAGTGAGGAGCCCGCCGCTGGTGGCGTCAAATGTCCGATAGCCCAAAGCAACCGGATTGGCAGCGCTGAGCTGGGTCACCGAAACCTTCTTGTCTATGGCGGACGGGTTCAATACCGTCAAATTCATTATCGTAATGCCCACCCCGAAGTCCAAGCCATCGGCATTGTCCGCTTCAACAGCCAACAGTCCCTGGTAATCCGAGCTGCTCTGGCAGTACACCCAGAACGCCTCGCCGGAACGCATGGTCGTTGTGGCCGGGTTGTTGACGATCTCCCAGGCGCCGGAAGTATTGTTCAGCCTGTAAATCGCCTGGCTTACATGTGAACTGGATGGGGCAAAAAAGGTGGCAAAGCTGGGAGGTGTCGATGTGAATCCGAACCCGGTAAGATTGAAAGAATCCGGTATCCACCCCTTGTGCCGGATGGTAGGCCGCCCTTCGATACTGATTGTCAGGGGATTCCCCTCCGGGATGTGTATGAGATAGGCGTTATTGGCTGATATGGCATGCAGGTTGTTCAGGCTGGATTCGGTAGAGGAGGCAAAGATTGCCAACCACTTCGGACTGGTTACCGGGGTTTCGCTCGGGTCCTGAATAAACTGCACCGGGTCGTCCTTTCCGGTCCAAGCCCAGACACTGGAGCCCTTCGGGATATCCTTGAACACCACGGCCGGAGAATTCGACAACGGCTGGACCTCCAGGTAGATGGCGTTCCAACCCGGATTCAGGCTGATGGTCTGCGTCACCGTGGGCACGGCAGTTGCCTGGGCAGTTGCACCCAGAGCCAGGAGCAGCGCGAAAAACATGGCAATTGCGATTAGTTTTCTTGTGTTCATGTTATCTCCATGGCGGAAGGTTTCATCTGTAGGGGCAAAGCAAACGTTTACCTGCTTAGCCCTTGTTGCCATACACATATAAGGCGGACAAAACGGATAATCCCTGATTTGCCCCTACCAGGCTTAGTCACCGCCCAGGCAGCGCCGGCGGCCCGGACTGCTTTCCTTCGGCAGGCTGTGGCATGGTTTTCAGCAGTCCGCTGTTCACGGTCACTGCAATTCTGCCTTTCAACTGCTCAATGAATTCGAGCTCAAGCTTTCTCTTTTTTTCCCGGATAACCTGGTAACGGACCCCATCTTTGACCGCGGCAAAGGGCTTGACCGTAGCCCCCTTTGATTCCAGCAGCTTGACGATGTAATAACCGTCGGTTGCGGCAATAATCGGAGAAATCTGGCCGGGAGTCTTGAGCGAGAAAATGGCGTCCAACACCTTCCTGTCCAGCCCGCTGTCATTATTCCCAACCTGCAGCCAGCCTATATCGCCGCCACGGTAGCGGCTTCCCTGGTCTTCCGAATATTTGACCGCCACGCTACCGAAGGCCGGAACCCCGGCTTCAAGCGCCAGCGCCTCTGCCCTGGCCTCCTCGGCCCGTTTGAGCAGTTCGCCCCTCTTTTCAGTGGATAGCTTGGGAGAAACCGCAATCCGGACCAACGCGGCATGAATCATGGCATGGGTGCCAAATTCGGTTTGATGGGACTGGTAGTATGCCTCTGCCTCCTGGTCCGATACCTTCAATTGGGCCAGCTTCGGCTCCAGGTTGTCCCTGAGATACCGGCCGACCACCAGTTTCTTGACGGCTGCCACAACCTCGGGATCGTTTTCATATCCTGCTGTTTTGGCGGCGGCAAAGAGCATTTCGCTGCGCACCATGTTGTCGAGCAGTTCTTCTTTCCTGGCGGAATCGAATGGCCCTTGCCTGCGCCCCATTTCCGTCTTGAAATTATCGAGGGTGATCGTCTTTCCGGCAATAACGGCCAGCGCGGCTGAATCAGGGGCGGGCGGCCTGGCCGTGGCTTGCAACGATTCAGCCCCACCGCTCCCGCATATAACCAAGCCGGCGGTGCAAAAAAACATCGGTATCCATTTGCGATTCAGATTCATGCCTAAATACTCCCGTGGCGCTCCAGGTTGACAAGAACTTGATTTATCCATTGTAAAATTTGCACCAATGCCGGGCTAAGAGGCAAAGATCCATCTCGTTAATTATTGTTAAAACTATGTAACTGGCTGATTTTACGCGATCAACGGTGGGGCGAAAGAAATAGATTGTTTGGCGGGACAGGGATCAGTTTGCCTTACGCAGACGCTCCAATGCGGCTTCGAGACGCCGACGCAGAGGGTTGTCGGGTGCGCTTGACAGAACGAAATCAACGGTGTGGAGTACTTTTTTCAGGCGTGGTTTTAACGGGAGGGTGTCCAGGCTAAGATAGCGGTCCAGGGTCTGGGTCCGCTCCCAGCCATCCTGGTTGACGTAAACAGCCCACTGACAGCTGCGTCGCGCCAGCTCGGCCTTGGTGGTCTGGGTGGATTCGGCCCAGAGATCAAGGGCCAGCTTCATTGTTTCCACGATCAGTTTACGCTGTTCCTGCTCAGTCAGTTCAGGGGTAAGTTCACGGCTCATACGCTCCAGCGACCGGTCCACGGCACGCAGGTCGTCGATGAAACCGGGATGCTGCTCCAGCACCTGTGGAGTCAGGCCGTTTAAGGTCTCCTCCAACTGCTGCAACCGCTGGCGATTCAGAGAGAGGTCATCGATCCAGAGTATGTTGGGCGCGGCGCCGTGGGCCTCACCCAGCGACAGCACCAACAGGCGCTCGCTCTCAAGCTCCAGGGTTGCCGGCACGACCCGGCCAGACCAGGAACGGCCATCGGCGGCAATCAGTTCCATGGCAGCGCCGGCATTGGACAAACCGGCCCCGTTCTCCTCGAAGGCATGGAGCCATGACTCCAACGGTCCGGCCGCCGGCTTGAACAGGAGATCGATGGACCGCCCGAGCAGGTCATCGACCAAGTATCCGAAACGTCCCTCAAAGACGTGGTTACAGAAGGCTACCTCCCGACTCTCGTTGACGGCGACGATCGGCTCGGGAACGGCATGGAGCATCCCGGCCAGCCGCCGCTGAGTGAGGCGCAGTTCCAGTTCGGTCTGGGCGCGCAGCGCCACTTCACGGCGCAACCGGCTGTTTTCCAGAGACATTTCATGGGCCTTGCGCACCTTGAGCTGGGCGCGCACCCGGGCCAGCAGCTCTTCCCGTGCAAATGGCTTGCCCAGGTAGTCATTGGCCCCGCTGTTAAAGCCTTCGGTCAGATCACTGAGCCTGTTTTTGGCGGTAAGCATGATCACCGGCAGTTCGGCGGCATTGTAGCGGTGCCGCATCCCCCGGCAGACCTCGAAGCCGGTCATTCCCGGCATCATGACATCAAGCAGCGCCAGGTCGAAAACCTCGCCCCTCTCTATCAACGCCAGGGCTTCGCGGCCGCTTGCAACAACAGTCACCGCCATCCCTTCCAGCCCCAGATGATTCCGCACCACCTGCAGATTGACCGGGTCGTCATCCACGGCAAGGATGCGGGGGGCATTCAGGTCCGTAGCCGGCGGTGTAGACAGGGGACTGGGAACCGATGGGGTCGGATGATCCCTTGACTCTATTGCAACGGTTGAGGCCGCTTGAGAAGAGATTGGCACGGTAAAATGGAAGATGGAACCGGAACCGGGGGTCGATTCGGCCCATAATTTGCCGCCATGCAGCTCAACCAGATGCCGGCTGATTCCGAGACCCAGGCCGACCCCGCCATGATTGCGGGCTGTGGAACTATCCACCTGCTCAAAGGCGTTGAAGATTGTTTCCAGTTTGTCCGGGGGAATACCGATGCCGGTATCGCTCACCAAAACTTCTATTTCAGAATCGCCAGGAGTCGCTGAAACCCTAACTTCTCCCTGGTTCGTGAATTTTACGGCATTGCCGACCAAGTTAAAGAGGATTTGCTGCAGGCGATCTTCATCACCGTCAATCAGAGGCATACCAGCGGGGACCGAGTTGACCAAGACCAGTTGTTTGCCCCGTATCAGCGGCCCGGTAACCGCCAGCACCGTATCCGCCATGGTGCGCAGATCAACGGCTTTGCGGTGCAGTTGGATGTCCCTGTTCTTCAGCCGGGCAAGGTCGAGGATGTCGTTGATCAGATTGTTCAGGCGGCGGCCACTTACGGAGATCATCTCCAGGTTGGCTTTGGCCTGCTCGTTGAGCGGGCCGGCAGACCCGGCATTGAGCGATTCGGCCAAGCCGATTATGCCATTCAAGGGGGTTCGAAGTTCGTGAGAGGTGTTGGCCAGAAACTCGTCCTTGAGCCGGTCCATGCGGGAGAGGGCCTGGATGTGCTCCTCACGTTCGGCAGAGAGTTGCGCAACAGTTGAGAACGCTTGGGAATAGCGCCGCGCCAGGGCTAAAGATTGTGAGCCGACAAGAGACAGGAAGCCGAATGGTGCGATATACGCGGTGTCGATGACCCCGTGATTATGGAGGATGTCGTTGACAACCGTAAGGAAAAAGATTAACAGGCCGGCCAGGATGGTTGCAGCCTCGCCCCTTTTGTGAATGATTGCCTTGAGCAGGACATAGAAGATGTAACCTTGAATGAAAATGATGACAGGATGAAAAGGCTTAACCAGCAAACTCGATATTCTGGCGTAGGTCACCAGTGTTACCAGGCCGAAGGCCAGACAGATTCCCTGCAACGCCCGCATGAGCCGGCGGGAACAATCGGCGGGATAAAGGGAATGGATGAAAAGCAGCAAGAGCAGGAAGACGGCGTGCACTGTCAATAGCTCTGTCTTAAAGACAAGTTCCCAGGAAAAGTCGGGAAAGATCCAGGTAAAAATGCGGTTCTCGGTCAGTGCCGTCCGACAGGCGACCACCAGGCAGAACAGGCCGAAATAAAGTACCGAAAGGTCCTTTCTGCGGAGCAGAAAAAGGCAGACATGATATGCACCCATGATCAGCAGGCAGCCGAAGAGAAAGAAATCCAAACCCCACAACATTTCCTGATTTCTGGCAAGGCCCGCCTCTGTGCCCAGGGTAATCGGATTCCATACCCCACCCTTGGCGTGGTTGAAATTGGCTACCTGCAATACTATGTCTAGTTGCTTTTCGCCAAGGGGAACCTGCGAGATTTGAAGCAGATATTGAGGTTTTGTGGTGGCATGGCTTGTACCCACTATGCCGTTGCCGGCGATCGGTTTGCCGTTGATCCAGAGCTGATAGGCCGATGTCTCGTCCAGGATACGGATTGCAAGCTGTGGGGTGTCTGGCCGCAATTTTACCCTCAGCCGGAAGGTCGCATAGCCATCGCCGTTCTGCTTGGCGCCGTCAATTACCCTGCCGTTCCAGAGGCCGGGAATTGTAAAAAAACCGGTCATGGGCCGGTGAATAGGGTCGGACAATTCCCGTGGAAAAAGGAGTTGCCGCCAGTAGAATTCCCACTCACCGTCAAGGCGGACCGGATCATCCTTCCCGGCATCCCAGCCCCTGAGGTCAAGGACGCCTTGCCGGGCAAGGGGTCTGTGTGCATCCGTCACGTTGCATCCAGAGACGAGGATACAAAGTACGATCCATATGCCTAACACAATATTCTTTAGGTTTTTCAAGATCATAAGTCGCCGCATTATATGGCAATCCTTCTGCTTGTACAATTAGAAATTCTTTCATTCCAGGCAATTGGGGGAGTCTGTTCGGAATATGACCTGGAAATTTAATAATACTTAGATTATATTGCTGTTTCATAATGCTTTCGTGAATACCGGAACCCTAAACAGAGCCACACCGGAATCACACAAACTCAAGCCTTGAATCCCCCATAATCGGATTTTTTCACGGACCCCTGACATGGACACTGGCACAACAAACAAGATTCTGGTTACCGGCGCGGCAGGCTTCATCGGTTTTCACCTGGCTCGGCGCCTGCTGGAGCAAGGCAACGAAGTAGTCGGCCTGGACAACCTGAACGACTACTACGACGTGCGCCTCAAGGAAGACAGGTTACTTATTTTAAAGCAACACCCGGGCTTTCGTTTTGTCCGGACCGCACTGGAGGACCGGACTGCCATGGAAGCCCTATTCGGGCAAGAGCGCTTTGACCTGGTGATCCATCTGGCAGCCCAGGCCGGAGTACGTTATTCGCTCCAGAATCCCCATGCTTACGTTGACAGCAACATAGTCGGCTTTCTGAACATCCTTGAAGGCTGCCGTCACAGCAATGTCAAACACCTGGTCTATGCCTCGTCAAGTTCAGTCTATGGCGCCAACACAACGGTCCCTTTCTCTGTACATCACAATGTGGACCATCCGGTTTCCCTCTATGCTGCCACCAAAAAGTCCAACGAACTCATGGCCCACTGCTATGCCACGCTTTACGGCCTGCCTACTACGGGCCTGCGTTTCTTCACTGTTTACGGCCCATGGGGCAGACCGGATATGGCCTATTTCTCCTTCACCAAGGCTATCCTGGCCGGGCAACCTATCGATGTATTCAACAACGGCCTGATGCAACGCGACTTCACCTACATCGATGACATTGTCGAGGGGATCGTTCGTGTGGCTGACCATATTCCCAAGTCCGACCCCAGCTGGGATAACGCCGCGCCCGATCCTTCCGGTAGCAGTTCCCCATACCGCATCTATAACATCGGTAACAACAACCCTGTGGAATTGGGCCAATTCATCGGGATCCTTGAGAAATGTCTCGGGAAAAAAGCTGTGAAACACATGCTGCCCATGCAGGCTGGCGAAGTTCAGATTACCTGCGCCAATGTGGACGACCTGATGAGAGACGTGGGCTTCAAACCCTCGACACCGCTGGAAACCGGTCTGAAGCGTTTCGTAGAATGGTACCTTGAGTATTGTCAGGGTTGAATTCTTGTTCAGAGTCTCTGCAATAAACGGCCTTGAAGCTAATCAATTCCTGAAATTATTCGAGATAATTTTGTGAATTAACTATCCTGTGGTAAATTTAAAAGCTGCACTTGGTGCAACTCCGAAAGCTGCATCAATAACGGCACAGAAAGGTTTCAATATCGTATGAAAAAGGCACTAATCACCGGCATCACCGGCCAGGACGGCTCCTACCTGGCTGAACTGCTTCTGGCAAAAGGATATGAAGTCC
>MTLE01000498.1_pt1 | contig 26207 bp, 18 predicted proteins | sample 1982461 | NCBI WGS metagenome assembly MTLE01 (sample SAMN05712605, study PRJNA340218) | biofilm metagenome | isolation source: sample SPL anode biofilm adapted to -200 mV | place: USA | collected 2012-02-03
AGGAATGGCGGCAGGCCGGCGCGGAGGCGCGGCTCTACCCGGTCCACGACGCCTGGTCAACATACGAGCCGGTGGGCTTCTCCGGCGCCGGGTCATCGGAGCCGCCATCCGGCGGCGTCGTGCTCGACGCCTTCCGCGCTGACCTGGCGCGGCTGGTCGACCGCGAGCTGGCGCCGCAGGAGGCGGCCCTCAAGGCGCGCCTCAAAACGGCGCAGGATGACGCCAAGCTGCTCAACAGCCTGGGCGTGCTCTATGCCCGCTATGGGCAGGCCGACAAGGCCCAGGCGCAGTTCAAGACGATTCTGGCCAAACGCGAATTTGTCCCGGCCCTGGTCAACCTGGCCAACCTGCGCTACCTGGCCGCCGACATGGCCGCGGCCCGCGACCTGTTCGCGCGCGCCGACAAGGCCCAGCCCAAGACACCGATCGTCGTCCTGGGCTTGGCGCGGTCCAGCTATGAGCTGGGCGACTACGCGGCCGCCGCCCGCCAGTACGCGGCGCTCAAGGCGCTCGACGCTACCCTGGCTGCCGGTTACTCGTACCTGGAGGCCGGCTCGGCGGCGGCCGCGGCGACCCGTGCCGCCGATGCGGAGAAGCCGCGGAAGGACATCGTATGGAGCGAATGAACCATTGGATGGCCGCGGTTGCCGCGGCGCTCGCCGCCGCCTGGCTTGTCGCTTTGGCGGGCTGCACATTTGAAGACTTGCCGATGAGGAAGGGAATAGAGGATCTGGGGTATTCATGGAAGCAGGTAGCTGCCTTCCGCGGCGATGGCCTTGCGGCGGACCAATTCGGATGCTCTGTTGCGATCTCCGGAGACTGGGCCGCGGTGGGGTGCTGCGGCGAAGGCACGGGGGGAGCAGTGTACCTGTTCCAGAATTCCGGGGGTACCTGGTCACGGATACAGAAGATATCCGGAACCGTCTCGAACGGCAATTTCGGAGTCTCTGTTGCGATTGATGGCAACTACCTCATCGTGGGGGCCCCCGAAGAAGTGGCGACAAAAAGAGGCTCAGCCCACGTCTATGAGCTGAGCGGCGGAGTCTGGGGAGAACCGGGGATCACGCTGACATCGCCAGCTCCAGCTGACAATGCGAAGATGGGAATATCCGTCGCAATAGACGACGAGTGGGCGTTTGTCGGCGCTCCCTATGCCGCTACTTCGACGGGAACGGTGTACGCATATTATCGGGGATCGGGGCCTTGGACCACGACAAGCGCCGCCGCCGTGCTCACGATAGTGTCAGGAAGCCAATACGACTATTTTGGCTGGTCGATCGGACTGTCGAGGAGTCATGCCGTCATCGGATGCCCGATGGGTATCGGAGGCCCCGGAGCCGGAGCGGCGCATGTATACGACCTGGTTGGTTCGTATTGGGGTGATGGAAGCGGCCATCCGACTACATCACTTGCCGTTGCAGGTTCAGTCTCGTTCGGCACATCCGTCTCGATGGCCGGTGACATGCTCGTCGTTGGATCCCCGGGCAACGAATCGGCTTACATCTATGAACGCAGCGGAACCGCCTGGAACGGCACGAGGATATTCAATCCCCGCGGTGCAAGCGGCGATCTGTTTGGGACGAGCGTCGGACTGTCGGATACCCATGTGATAGTCGGATCGATACAGAATGATCAGCTGGGCACGGACAGGGGCAACGCGTACCCATTCGAGTCGAATGGGTACAGCTGGAGCATGGAGTCTGACCTGGTACCAAGCGACGCCGCAGCATACAGCCAGCTCGGAGTCGCGGCCGCCGTGTCCGGCGACTATTCCATCGTTGCCGCGTATAACGGCAGTACGCCTGCCGGAGTCGTCTACATATTCAAACGCGGCAAGTGAAAGGGGCATGTCCATGAAACGAGCAGTCGCGCTGGTAGTCTTCGTCTCGCTCTTGAATTTCGCCATGCCGCTCGCGGCCCACACCAACTTCACCTGGGCTGCAGCCACTGCGCCAACGATTTGGTTCACGATCCATGGCCCGGGGACGCTGACCTCGCCTCACGAGGTCAGCGTCGTGATCAATCCAGGCGCGCTTGCTCCCACCAGCATCGTCCTTTTCAATCCAGCGGTGGGCGGTCCTACGAGTGTCTATCCAATACCGACACCCGCCACGCCGTGGAGCACCACGGTGTCCGGAAAGACCGTGACGCTCTCGGTCGTCGGTGGGGTCTATACGCTCAAGATCGACGCACTGCCAAACACCGGTTCAAGAGGGACAATCGACACCCCCGAGGACTGGTACATCACCTTCAATCTCCCTTCGGCGGGAACCGTAGCCACAAGCATCAGCTGCCTGGACGCCAGTCTTGCGCCTGTGGCTTCAGCCGTGCTGGATGTTCCACCGCAGGTCTCGATCTCCATCCCTGCCGCTCCGCCGACCATCGACGCGGGCGGGACGCTCGCCTTCGATGAGGAGTGCATAGACCTCGACAAGGCCATTCTGACCTACGCATGGGACTTTGCCGGTGGCGTTCCGCTGGTCGCGGGAACAAAGGCCGTTCCGGGCGTGGTCTATTCCGATCCGACGGGCTCCTACGCGGCAACGGTCACCGTAACCGACGTTCTTGGACAGACTGGCACTGCCACGATCCAGGTCCAGGTCAATGCCCCGACCATGGTCGTCAGCCAGGGCGCCGCCACCCTGCCCGCTTCGACGGGCAGCTATGCCTATGCCGGCACGGTGCGTGGAGCAAGCACGCCCGTTTCGTTCACGGTGGCGAACACCGGCACGGGTCGGCTGCACCTTGCCGGCGCCTCGCCGGTTTCGCTCGGCGGGGCCAATCCCTCATCGTTTGTCATCGTCTCCCAGCCCGATGCCGCGACCGTCGATCCGCCACCGGCGAGCGCGTCGGCCACCTTCGTCATTGCCTTTTCACCGCTGGCTACCGACACGGGAACACGGAATGCCACGGTGTTCATCGCGAGCAACGACCCCGCGCATCCGAGCTACCGGTTCGATATATCGGGCACGGTCAAGCCGACCGGGTACCTCGAGCCGCCCACCGGACTTCATGTCGAGGCCGGTGCTTCCGCGGTCTACAGCGGTGAAGTGCCCTTCTCGCTGCCGCTGCATGCCGTCGACATCGGCGCCGCGGCGAACCTGAAGTGGGACATCACCGACGCTACCGCCAGTGGTGACATCTATGAGACAACGACGGCCGAGGGCGTGACCACCCAGACACTGCGCTTCGAGTCTCCCGAGTCGCGCACGATACACTTCAAGGCCGTCGCCACCGATGGCACCGAGGGCGACGTGACGACGATGACCATAGTCGCCTATCCGAACGAAGCGGTATCGTTTCCACGATACCAGGGCCTGCCCTTCGACAACGAGCCGCCATGGATCGACGGAACCCTGTCTGGCTGGGATGATCACCTGAACCCCTCGGGTTCCGGCGCCCCCGATGTCGTGTACGGCGAGAACGGCTGGCGCGGTGCCTGCAGCATTCCGTTCAGCGACGGCACCGAGCCGGACGCGCGTATCGATCTCGTGCGCTCCGGCGACAGCCTCTACCTTGGCATCGACGTCAGCTTCGACGACACGCTGACGGCCGACGAGCAGGTATTCATCGGCATTGGCAAGGATGCGGACGCCCGCTTCGACGAGGCGGGCAACATCGGCCTCCTGACCATTGCGCCACTGACGAACGCCGTCAGCTTCAGCCAGAGGAACGCGGCCGGTGGCTGGGACCCGGTCGACGCTCCGGCGGGCATGCAGGTCGGACACAAGCCGAGTACCGATGGCGACCCCGCGCACTGGACGCTCGAGCTCAGGCTGCCATTCGGGCCGGCCGTGATGCCGGCATGGCTGAACCTGGGCAACCGTTTCCTCTTCTTTGCCCGCATCAGGCGCTTCAACTCCGGTTCCGGCACGTATTCATCATTCACCTGGCCCAGGACCATACCGGCGACCGTAGACGCTCCCGAGAGGGAGCCCGACTATTGGGGCATCGCGAGCCGTGACGACAGCCTTCCGAGCAACGGTCTGTACTTCGCAGGTTATGCCGCGCTGGGCGTCCGGACGGATCCGCTCGACGTGCTTGCCCCGTTGACCAGCTCGATCCTCTACACCGACCCGGGAACAGGCGCCAACACGGTGACAAACCGGCTCGTCGCCCGCGTATCGAACGACGCGCAGCAGGCGACCCTGGCGGCCGATGGCTCGGTCAGCCACCAGTATCTGGCCGCTCCGGGTGTCAGCGTGACCTTCAAGATGGCCAACTGGGGAGTCCCGTCACCGGACGCGCGGTACTGGACGCCGATAGTAGCGCAGTCCAGTGCCGATCCCGCGGCGCAGACGGCCAATCCGACGGTCCGGCAGGAGGTTCCCGCCGCGACGGCGCTGGGGCCGGGCACTCTGGACTTCATCCTGGACTGGAGGCTGGACGCGGCGCAGATTGCCCAGTACGAACCGGGAACCGTCGCTGTCAACGGCCTGGACAGGCGGCACCAATGCCTATTGGCCGAGATCGACTCCAGTCCCGCTGCCACGCCGGCGGCCGCGGTCAATGTCGTGTCCAGGAGCATCTACCGCAACATGGACTTCAGCGCGCAGAACCCTGGTCCCGAGGCCTTCTCCGCACAGGCCGAAATCAGCGCCCAGGGTCTGGAATCGTTCCTGGCCGATCTTGAACTGCGGAACGCCGGCGAGCGGCGAATACTGCTCAGGATATTCACGAAGGACTGGAAGAGCAGCCGGAACACCCTGGGCGCGCGGGACAGGAAGCTCGCGCTCGATGCGCGGCGGATCGCGCCGTCGATGCGCTATCTGCCCGAACTCCGTCGCTATATCGAAGACGCGCCGGGAACCATCTCATTCATCGAGTACATCGTCAAGGCCTATGTGTATACGGGTCGAACGATACGAAGGAACAACAAGAACTTCGAGGAGGTGTCGCCCATAGGGTCCTATGGCTACGTGGTCAGGCACCTGAGCTCCACCGAGTCATGGGACTTCCACATTGAAGGCGCCCAGCGGATCGATGACCGAACCTACATCATCACGATCAAGACACAGGGCACAACCGCGATTACCGATCATATGCGCGCCATCGATCCGCCACGGTGGAGTCTCGGACTGGCAGGCGGGGCCGGCTACGGCATACCGAGCTCCGGAACCTTCACGGCGCCGGGCGGCGGCGGGGCGCTGTCGGCTTCCTTCAACCTCGGGCTCGACGAATTGAACCGCGACTATGCCCTTGCCGCCGAGCTTGGGTATGACCGCCTGCCCGGTTCTGGTGGTACCGAACCATGGGACTCCTGGTATCTTGCCGCTTCGTTCAGGGCAGGTTTCCCGTTCATGCTGCGCTGGCTGCGGCCGTATCTGAGCGTCGGCGGCGGTATCTTCCAGGATGCCTCCTCGGAGCCGCTGTTCGGTGCCGCGCTGGGGACAGGCCTCGACATCGCGGTTACAAGACCGGTACATCTCCGGCTGGGAGCCGATTTCATCGGAACGAGGACCACGGCTATCCTCCACTTGGGCGCGGGTCTGGTCTACAGGCTGTTGCGATGAGATTTGAATATGGAGAACCAGGCGTCTATACTTCCGTTGTACGGCGCTGCCATGGCCAGGCGGACATGCGTGAGCGGCGCCGTTCATCCATAGGACGTGGCGTTCGTGTCTCCGTCCGTGGCCCCTGACAGCCATGAGGAGGCGCGTCGCCGAAAGCCAGGCTGCAGATGCTCTCGGGCATGATGCTCGCCTTGTTCCTCAGTTGCGTAGCGCCGCTACGCGCACAGTCGCCGGCCGATGTTCCGGTCATGCTTCACCTGTATCCCGTGGGTTCATCCGCTCTGGGCGATGAACCCGCCGGCGACGACACAGGAAGCTCGCTCGAGTCGGTTATTCGGGGTGCCATCGATCTGGCACTCGAGCGACATGGCTTCGCGATCGCCGAAGACGCTGCGGCCCCGAACGGACAGCCCTCGTATGAATTCGAGCTCACGGCGGGATATGTTCTTGATATGGACCGCGTCATACTGAAGTTCGCGCTGTCCGATGCCAGAGCCTTGATGGGCACAGAGGCGGGAACGTTCGAAAGGATACTCGATCCCGGGTTCGACCAGGCCTTGGGGGAGTATGTAGAGACCCTGCTGGCGCCCGTCGAGCGGGAATTGGCGCTGCGGCCGCGATTGCCGCGGGTGCCGGAGGTTCGACCGGCCGCCATCGAGACGGTGCCGCCAGCGGCCCCGGAATCCATTCCAGACGAAGCACAGGAGCCTGTATCATCGCGGCGTCAGCCCAGCGGCTTGCGGGCCGGCATCGGCGGCTTCGTGCCGCTCGGCAGGGCCGCCAGCTACTTCGGGATGGCGCTTCAATACCAGACAGGATGGGATGTTCCGCTGGGACGGGACAGGCGCTGGAGCATGGGAGCCGAGGCGGCCTTCATACCATTCCCGCTCGATGGCCAGGAGCTGGCCGACGCGGGCAACCTGTTCACGATGGTATCCGCCATCGCGACGCTTCGCTTCGCCACCATTGGCTACATGTCTGCATACGTTGCCGCTTCGGCTGGCCCGGCTCTTGCGATCATGCACGGTGCCGGCTCGGCCATCTATACCAAGCTCATGCCGTTCGGCACCGCCGGTCTCGGCTCGGAATTCCGGATTGTTGGCAGGTTCAGCCTGAACCTGCAGGTCTCGTCGGTCGTCTTCCTGGACACCGTGGCCGGTTCCATGGCGTCCATCTGGGGGCTTGTGCCAAGCCTCTCGCTGATAATGGAGCTGTAAGATGAAAGCCCGACCCGCCATGTGGTTGCTGTGGCTATCGATCTCGCTACCGGTGCTGTTCCTGGCACTGGGGTCATGTACGCAGCTCTCCGTATTCCAGATATGGGATGATCTGCTGCAGGACCTGACGCCCAAGGCACTCGAACTGAGTCCCTCGCTGCTGTCGATTCAGGTCGATCAGGAGGTGACCATCACGGCAACGGGCGGCGTCGCGCCTTATGCGTTCAGCATGCTCAACGGCGAAGGCTCGCTGTCGGCAATTGACGCGGCCACGATGAAGTATTCCGCTCCGGCGAGCCCGACCGTGGCCATCATCCAGCTGCGCGATGCGGCGCAGGTTCAGTCGACAGCCATTCTTGTTGTCACCGCGGCCGCGGTGGAGCCGCTCCGCATCCTTCCATCGGTCGCGTCGCTCGATTATGGCGAACAGATCGACTATGTCGCCATCGGCGGCAAGGAGCCGCGCTGGTTCAGCATCGTATCGGGACTGGGCAGCATCGACGAGTCCACAGGTCATTATGTCGCTCCTGGAATCGACACCGACACGATCGTGCGTGTCGATGACTCATCGGGTCAGTCAAATGAGGCGAGCATCACCGTTCGTGCGGCGCTCCCCGCCCTCGTCATCGATCCGACGACGCTCGTGCTCGAGCAAGGCAGCTCGTACACATTCTCGGCAATGGGCGGAGATGGAACGTACACGTTCAGCGCGACGGGTGTCGGGAACATCGATTCCGTCAGCGGGCTGTATTCAGCTACGGGCGTCGGCTCCTCCGCGGTCAAGGTTTCCTCCGGACTCGCTTCGGCGGACGCCGACGTCACCGTCGTAGCGGTCGTCAGTCCGCCGCTGGCTATCGTGCCGGCCTCGGTCACCCTGGTTCTGGGGGGCGGCGCCTACCAATTCCAGGCTGTCGGTGGCGAGGCGCCGTACCAGTTCTCGATGCAGCAGTCGGTCGGTGGTTCGATCACGCCGGACGGGCTCTATACTCCGGCAACCGGTACGAAGCTCACGAGGGAATACGTTCGGCTGCAGGATTCACGGGGCATCGCGAAGACCGCAACCATCACGCTCAAGACGAAATGATCGTGACCGTCACCGGAGCAGCAGCTCCAGCTTCTCCAGGAAGCGTTCGATATCGGGGTCACGCGCCACAACACCGGAGCCGCCAGCAGCGGGACTGGCGGTCAGGCCATCGATCAGTTCGATGGCCTCCGCGATGCCGATACGGCGGCCATCGGCCCGATACTCGGCTTCCGATTCGATGAAGAACCGGTCAAGTCGTTCAGCCAGACCGGGATGGGCGGCCTGGACTTCCTCCGAAGCGATGATGGAACGGGTTTCGACCTTGGCCTCCAAGAGGTCGAGTCTGCCGGCCAAGGCCGTCGGGTCGGCGATCTGCCGGTCCGCGGTCGGCCGATAGCGCTGCAGCGCCTCTTCAAGGCGGCCACGGAGGGCGAGCCTGGCGGATTCCGCTTTCTGCAGCCGAGCCGCCAGGGTGGTCGCTGCCAGCACGTCATGCCGCAGCGCCGCGACCGTAGCATCGCGTTCGGCCGCAAGGCGGTTCAGTTCTGCTTCGAGCCGTCCGACCTGAGCCTGCGATTCGTCGTACCGGCCTGCCAGATCCTTCTGGGCCTCCTGCTGGATCTTTCCCTGCGCGGTCAGCCGCTGTATCTCCGTGGCCAGCGGGTCGGTACGCAGTCTGAGCTCCTCGCCGAACCGTGCCTGGGCCGTGGCAAGCTCCTCCTCGCGCCGGGTCGATTCAGCCAGCAGCTTTGCGGCGTAGGCTTCCAGTTCGCCGCTCCGCTGGGCCTGAAGCCGTGCCTCGAGCTCCCGCACGCGGGCGTCGACGACCGCCTCTGACAGGCCGGTCCCGGCTAGCCTGCGCTTCTCCGCATCGATCGCCTGGGTCAATTCTGTCTGAAGCTCGTCAGCCCGACTCTTGACCCTGGCGTCGAACTCCCTGCGCAGCGACTCCCGTTCCGACCGTACCTTGGCGTATTGCGCCTGAAGGCTCTCGATCTCCGCGTCACGTTCCTGAATCTGGACGTCGGCTTCCTGCCGCAGAGCCTTGAACAGGCCGGCTGCCTCTTCCGATACGGCTGTGGGATCGACCATCCGGCGCTCGCCCACATCGTAGAGGCGCGGCACGATGAAGACGGCCAGCGCCATCATGATCAATGCGCCAACATTGACCAGTGCGGGCAGCGCGATGCCACTCGCGCCAGTGGCGCCGACGGCCCCAAGCGCGGGCCGGCCAAGCCTGACATGCTCCTCGATCTCGGTGAGGATCTCTTCACGCTCATCGGACGGAACGACGCCAAGATCGTCCGGTGGAGGTGATTCCGTCCCGGTCGACACTGTGTCCATGATTGTACCTTCACACCAAGTGTAGACCCTCTGCCGCGTACTTACAAATAAATCGAATTGACCCGGCACAAGAGCGGGCTTATGCTTCTGACAGCATCATGCGAATACGAACCAAGATCGTGCTGTTGGTTCTACCATTGCTGATTGCGCCCCTGGTTGTTTCCGGCATCGTATCATCATACGCGGCGCGGAACGGCATTACCCGGGTGGCGGTGGAATTCTTGCGCTTCAAGGCCGAGGAGATCAGGAAGTACGCCGGCCAGCAACAGAGCATTCTGGAGGAGAATGGGCTCTCGGGCGACGATCACTTCGTGGCACTGGCGAAGAAGGCGGTCGAGGCGTATGCCACCGGCACCATCCGCGAGCCCGGCGAGCTTGTCGTAGCCTTCGACCCATCGGGGGCCATCGGCATGAGCAGCTCGAAGCTGCATCCATCGGTCGACGAGACCGCAGCCATCCTGTCCTTGATGCGCGAGCACCGTGAAGGCTGGGTACGCGTCAGACTCGATGGCATCAGCAGGGTGGCTGAAGCCGCGTACTTCCCTGGCTTCGATTGGTACGTGCTGGTCAGCGAGCGCGAAGACCGGTTCTACGCCACCGTCAACGAGATACTCAACCGCAATTCGATCATCATCATCGTGTCGGTCCTCGCGACAATCCTGCTCATGACGCTGTTCTCCAGCTATCTGACCAACCCGGTACGACACCTTGAGCAGTCGATGACCAAGGTAATGGAGACGAACGATCTGGGCATACGGGCCGAGATCAAATATGCCGACGAGATTGGCAGACTCGCGGCCAGTTTCAATGGAATGGTTTCCGCGCTGTCCGATGCCTATGCCCAGATCAAGAACTACGCACTCAGGGCGGCGCTGTCGCAACGTCAGGAGCGCAGAGTCCGCAACATCTTCCAGAAATATGTGCCTGTCGATGTCATCGAGCAGTTCTTCAGCCGCCCGGAATCACAACTATCCGGCGATGAACGAGTACTGACCGTGCTCTTCAGCGATATCGTCGGCTTCACCGGTATCTCCGAGCGCTTGTCGCCGTCCGAGGTTGTCGACTCGCTCAACCACTACTTCGAACGCATGGTGGAGATAATCATCGACTCGCGGGGCATCGTGGACAAGTACATAGGCGATGCGATCATGGCCTTCTTCGGGGCACCGGTGTCGTCAGGTCACGATGCCCTCGATGCGGTCAGCGCATCGCTCGGGATGATTGATTCGCTGGAAGAGTTCAATCGCTGGCAGACCGCCAAGGGGCGCCCGCCCTTCCACTGCGGCATAGGTCTGAACCACGGCAAGGTGACCATTGGCAACATCGGCTCGGAAAAGAAGATGGACTACACGGTCATCGGCGACATGGTCAACATCGCGTCGCGAATCGAGGGGCTGACGCGCATCTACGACGAACCGCTCCTCGTTTCCTACCCGGTCTATCTCGAAGTGCACGCGCGCTTCCCCTGCCAGTTCATCGACAAGGTCGCCGTCAAGGGCCGCCATAACGCCGTTACCGTATTCGGGGTGCGCCGCGAGGCCGACGCCGTCCGCGAGAAGGCCCTGCACGCCTACCATGAAGGCATCAGGCACTATTACGAGCGACGCTTCGACGAGGCGAGCCGCGAATTCGGCGCGGCACTGCGGCTGCAGCCCGACGATCAGGCGATGGCCCTGTTCGCCCGTCGCAGTGCGGCTCTGCTGGCCGATCCGCCACCGCATGACTGGGACGGCGTCATCGTGATGAACGAGAAGTAGCCGCGCTGGCTGCGCTGGTCCGCTCCGATCACGGCTCCCGCAGCTCGTACCCCTTGCCAAAGACGCGGTAGAGCTGGGCGGCGTTGCCGCCGGCGCCTCCGGGCGAGCCGCGCATGCGCAGGATCGCGTTGACGCGGCCGCCGGGTCCTTCGGAGTCGTCATCGGGCCGCGTCAGGTTCATGCGCTCGACGAACGGGCCAAGCCTGATGTGATAGTGCAGGTATCGTATCGATCCATCGGCCCCCACCGACAGCACGAGGCCGACATGGGTCAGTTCGTCGTCCGCGCGGCCATTGCCATTGGCGTCATAGGTGTTGTCCCAGAATATCAGGTCGCCCGGCGCCGGGTAGCGGGTGGCATAGAGCAGGCCCGCTGCCTGCAGCGTCCGGTAGAGCCGCTGCACGCCATTGCCCGCGTAGCGGCCGAAGCGCGCGGCCAGGTCGATCGACGCGAAGGCATAGGCCGCGCGGACAAGGCCCGTACAGTCGTTGGGATAGGTGACCCCGTTGACAACCAGGCTATGCTTCCCGACGAGCGACTCGCCGCCTGCGACGATGAGCCGCTGCGTCTCGGACAGGCTGACCTGCGACCAGGTTTCTGAAGCCGGCAAGGGATAGGCCGGGTCTGCGGCGGGCAGATGGCCGGGAATCGAGGCGCAGCCCATCATGGACAGGCATCCGAACACGAAGAAATGGCTCAGGATCCTGATGATCAAGCGTGGCGCCAACTGCTGCCTGCCTTTATTGATTTTTATGACGACGGCATGGATACTGACACTATGCCGCAATTCTTCGAAGTTGTCATAGTCGCGTTCCTGGTGCTGGTCTCGGTGGAACTCTTGCTGATATATCGGGAGGTGCTTCGCCTCCAGCTCAGGGACAAGCCACTGCGTGAGGACAGCGTCGCTCCGACGAGCACCGGGCAGACCATCAACGTGACGGTTGCCGGTCCGCCGGGCACCGCGTCGCCCGGCCCGGCCGTGGCGGTCGCACAGGACGCGGCGGTCGCATCACGCGAGGTTCAGGACTCGACCGGCGCCGGTGGCGCCATCGACGCCCCGAGGCAGGCGGCCGCACGACAGGTCGAGGCGCCCCGGCCCGTGTCGACCAACGCCTTTGCCAGGCTGTGCCCGTCATGCGGCATGGAGAACTCGAGTTATCGGAATGAATGCTTCAACTGCGGGGCCCGGCTGTAGGAGGCGTCCACCACAGCACCGACTCCGCTATCGGTGCTTCTCTTCCAACAACTTCGTGGTAAAGGCAACCTCGCCCTGAAGCTGGGCTATTCTGGATTCGCGTTCAGCTTCCTGACGTTCGAGCAGCTCGACGCGGTCGGACAGCGCCTTGACGCTGGCGGCCAGGGCGGCCTCGTCGGCCGATGGCCGTGAGCGCGCCAGCTTCGACACGACGTCGCCTACCACGCCGATGACCGTTATGATCACAATGCCGCCAACGATGGTCAAGGTTATACCCATGATCCACTCCAATCTGGTTCCGGATGATGCAGCGCCAGGCCAGTATACTGATGAATGTCTCCGCGTGCTACATCGTGGCCGCGGCTGGGCCATGTTGACCGCCGCCTCCGCGTCGAACATACTGGTATGGCCGGGGCCAGAGGCCGCGGAGATCGGGGGCCCTTGATGCCAACAAACCTCTCTGTGTGCCGAACGACCGATTCCGGCCGCGATATTCCGCTCGAACTCGGGATGGTCAGCCGGCACGGCCTCGTGACCGGAGCCACCGGCACAGGCAAGACGGTAACCCTGCAGACCCTGGCCGAGGCGTTCTCCCATGCCGGCGTCCCGGTCCTCTGCTGCGACGTGAAGGGCGATCTGTCGGGCATCGCGGCGGCCGGAGGCGGCAATCCCAGGATAGCCGGAGCCTTTGCCAGGCTCGGTCTGCCCGAGCCTCCGTACGCCGCCAATCCCGCGACCTTCTGGGATGTGTCTGGAACCCTGGGCTTGCCGCTGCGTGCCACAGTCTCGGACCTGGGGCCGCTCCTTCTGGGGAGGCTCCTGGGCCTCAAGGACATACAGGCGGACACGCTGCGCCTGATATTCAGGATAGCGGACGAGCGCAATCTGCCGCTGCTCGATCTGGCAGACATCCGGGCAATGCTGGAATGGGTAAGCGCCAACGCTGCCTCGCTCAAGGCGGAATACGGGCTCATGTCGAGCTCAAGCCTGGGCGCGATTCAGCGCTCCATACTGGCCCTCGACGATACCGGCGCCGGCCACTTCTTTGGAGAGCCGGCCCTGAACATCGATGATCTGATGCGTGTCGATGCCAGCGGTCGGGGTGTCGTCAACGTGCTCGCCTCCGAAGGTCTCATGGCCGAGCCAACGCTGTACGCGACCGTGCTGCTGCACCTGCTGGGCGAGGTCTTCGAGGAGATGCCAGAGGCTGGCGACCTGGACAGGCCCAAACTCGTGCTGCTGCTCGATGAGGCCCACGTGCTCTTCGACGACGCGCCCAAGGCGCTGGTGGAGGCGGTGGAACGGACGGCGCGGCTTGTCCGCTCCAAGGGTGTCGGGCTGTGGCTGGTGACGCAGAGTCCGCTCGACGTGCCGGAGTCGGTGCTCGGACAGCTGGGCAACCGGGTGCACCACGCGCTGCGCGCCTATACGCCGAAGGACAGGAAGGCCGTCGACTCGGTCGCCGATACCCTTCGGCCCAATCCTGGCCTGGACGCGGCGGCCGCCATTACCGAGCTGGGCGTCGGCGAGGCGCTGGTCTCCTTCCTCGATGCCGAAGGGCGCCCCACACCGGTCGAGCGGGTGCGGGTGGTACCGCCCGCTTCGCGCATCGGCCCCATCGATGCCTCCGGTCGGGCCTCGATCATCGCCGCGTCGCCGCTCGGATCACGGTACCGGCTGGCGATAGACCGGGAGTCGGCGTATGAGATGCTCAAGGGCAGGATGACGGGCGCCAGGGCCGCTGCCGAACCGACCATAGAGCAGATAGAGGCCGAGCTGTCGGGTTTCTCGCCGTCCGTCGGAGCGGAGCCGGAGGCACGGCCGGCCGCCAGGCCCAGGGCGCGTGAGCCTCGACCCGCCGAGGATTTCGCCTCGTCACTGGCGCGGGCAGCGCTGTCCGCCGCGGGCAGGGAACTGGGCAGGCAGGCGATCCGCGGCCTGCTTGGCACGAGGCGGAGACGGTAGGGCTGCAAGCCCTGGCGCGTCCTGCCATCAATGGGGCGTAGAGACATAGTGTCAATCATCCATTTTTTCGTATGAGGAGGCTACCAATGAAAGAGATACTGCAGCGTATGGCAGAGTACAATGCCAAGGCGGCCGAGGCCATGCTCGCCATCATCGACAAGGCGCCGGCCGGCCTGCGTTCGCGGGATGTCGGAGTCTACTACAAGAGCATCGACGGCACCGTGGAGCACATGGCCTGGGCCATCGTGCTGTGGCTCAAGCGCTTCGCCAGCTTTGGCAGCTATCCGGTGCTCGGTTCGAGCGTGCTCGTATCGAGGCCACTCGATGAGACCAAGGCCGCCGTATCCGGCGACAGCGCCAAGGTTGCCGCGCTGCTGCTTGAGGCGAGCGCGCTGCTGCGCCGGTTCATAGACGAGGTGCCCGGCTCCGAACTCGAGCGCCGTGTCAGCTACCGCACCACCGACGGCAAGGAGCTGGTGCGCACCTACTGGCACACGATCTTCCAGGTGCTCGGTCATGGAACGCATCACCGCGGGGAGATTTCGGCGGTCCTTGATCAGAATGGTGTCGCCAACGACTTCAACGGTTTCATCAGCTACATGCCCTGATGACGAGTGCTGCGCGGGCCGGGGCATGCGCCAGGGCCCGCGCAGTGGTGTCTCGCTTCCCTCTTAGAGGTTCAGCGCGGTCTTGAGCTCGCCGCACAGGCGGCCAAACTCGGCGCAGGCCGCCTTGACCGGTTCGGGGCTGGACATGTCCACGCCTGCCACCTTGAGTGACTCGATCGGAAAGCGCGAGCCGCCCGATCGCAGGAACCTGTAGTAGTTGTCGGTAGCCGACTTCTCACCCGAGAGGACCTTCTTCGACAGGGCTATCGACGCCGATATGCCCGTGGCGTACTTGTAGACATAATACGAGTTGTAGAAATGCGGTATCCGCAAGCCTTCAAGGTCGCTGGTCTCCTCGAAGTGCATGGCAGGGCCGAAATACTTGCGCAACAGGCCACGGTACTCCCCGCGCAGCACGTCGACGGTTAGCGGTTCGCCGGACTCGAGCAAGGCGTGTGCCCGGTGCTCGTATTCGGCAAACATCGTCTGCCTGAACAGCGTGGCCAGTATGTCATCGATCCGTGATGACAGCAGGTAGGTCTTCAGCTCGGCGTTCTTCGCGGTCTCCGTCATGTACTTGAACAGCAGCGCCTCGTTGAAGGTGCTGGCGACCTCGGCCTCGAAAATCGTGTAGTTGTAGTGCATGAACGGATTGGCGGCGGCGGCGTAGTACGAGTGCATCGAGTGGCCGCCCTCGTGGGCCATCGTGAAGACATCGCGGATCACGTCGTCCTTGTAGTTCATCAGGATGTATGGATCACCGGAGAACGAACCGGCTGAGAAGGCGCCGGAGCGCTTGCCCTTGTTCTCGTAGCGGTCCGCCCAGCCGCCAAGGAGGCCGCCCTGCAGTGTCGCGACGTACTCGTCGCCGAGCGGAGCCAGAGCCTTGCCGATGATGTCGACCGCCTGCTCCCAGGTATGTTCGACCTTGACCTGGCCGACGAGCGGCACATACACGTCGTAGTGCCTGAGCTCGTCGAGCTTGAGGGCGCGCTGGCGTATGGCATAGTAGTCGTGCAGCAGCGGCAGGTGCTCGGTGATGGTGCCGACGAGATTGTCGTAAACGCTCTCCGGCACATCATCGGCGAACAGGGCCTGGGCACGGCTCGAGCCGAAATTCCTGACCGACGCCTGGTAGTGGTCAAGCTTGCACTGCCCCGAGTACAGCTGTGCCAGCGTGTTCCGGTGCGCGTCATACTCGGCATAGAACTGCAGGTAGGCACTTCGGCGGACGTTCCGGTCACGATGCTGCATCAGCGACGAGAATGACGATTGCGACAGCGGGCGGGGCCCCTCCGGCGTCTGCACGGTGCCAAAGTCCAGGTCGACGTTGGTCAGCACCGAGAACGCCTCCTGCGGCGTGGTCGCGGCATCGGCGGCCAGAGCGAGCAGGCGCTCCTCGCCTTCGGACAGGACGTGTGGCTTGTAGCGCAGTATCTTGTGCAGGAAGACGCGGAACTCCGCGAAGCGTTCCTGGGCCATCCAGCTCTTGATGCTGGCATCGGGGACGCGCTGCAGCTCGGGGGTCAGCCAGCTCCAGGCGCCGGCACCCTTGGTGGCGGCCATCATGTAGCGGCCCATGCGCGAGCGACCGGCCGAGTCGCCTTCATCCTCGGTCTGCCTCAGGTGGGCGTAGTACCCGAGCCGCTCGTCGAGCATCGAATATTCCTTGTTGAACGACAGCGCCGCAAAGAGCGAGTCCGCCGAGCCGGCAAGACTGCCCCTGAACGCGGCTATCCTGTCAATCATCGATTCAAGCTGCTTCAGATCACGATCCCAGCTGGCATCGTCTTTGGAGAGCCGTTCGAGGTTCCAGCGATGTCCCGCGGGAACATCCCTGCGCTCGGGTATGGTGTGCTTCTGTGCCATTGTCCGTACTCCTTGGTGTCGCGGCGCATTCCATTTTCGCCGTTACTGGCGTACACTATATATGAAGCGCGTGGCCGCTCCAACCCCGATCCCGTGGATGATGCATGGCAAACGATACCGAAGGCAGCAACCGATCACTACTCCTGTCCATGCTGGGCGCCGCCCGATCGACGCTCGTGGCTCTCGACAGGGCCGGCCACATCATCAGCATCCTGCCATCCGACCGGCCGTTTACCGGGAGAAACCCGAGCGAGCTGGCCGGCAAGTCGTTCGCGGCCGAACTCAAGGCCGACTTTGTGCGTGTCTATAACGACAAGGGAGCCTGGGACGAGCTGGGTTACTTCGTCGATGTCGAAGGCGAGCGGGCGCCCTACCTCGTCCAGCGCTTCGAAGGCGCCGAGCAGCCCTTCGCGCACCTGTTCCCCGGGGCCGTCCGCTTCGTGCTGGCCTCGCCCTTGTCGGCGTATGCCGCGCTCGAGGGCATGCACGAGCAGACCATAGCCAACCATGCGCGCGAGCTGGAGGCCGTCAACCTGAAGCTCAAGCGCCGTTCGCACCGGCTCAAGAAGGCCATCGAGGTACTCGAGGAACGCAACAAGCAGATCATCGCCGACATGAACCTGGCCGTCGAGCTGCAGAAGAGCCTGCTGCCCAAGGTCTATCCCGATTCCGACCAGGTCACGTTCACGCACCGCTACATTCCGATGGCGATGGTGGGTGGCGATTTCTTCGACATCATATCGCTCGATGGCAACCGCATCGGCATCATGATCAGCGATGTGTCGGGCCACGGCATAGCGCCGGCCTTCATCACGGCGATGATCAAGAGTTCATTTGACTACCTCGTTGCCAAGGACGATGCCCCGGCATCGGTCATTCGCCGTCTGAACGAAGAATTCTCGAAGATCATCGAGACCGACCACTATGTGACCGCCTGTTATGCCGTCTTCGACTTTGACCGGATGACCTGCACCTACTGCAATGCCGGCCATCCGCCGCAGCTGATAGCCCATCGCGACGGCAGCTTTACCGAACTCGAAGCCTCCAATCCCATCATTGGCATGCTCGATGACTTCGAATACGAACAGCTGGTCGTGCCGTTCACCGGCGGCGACGTTTTATGCTTCTATACCGATGGCGTCATCGAGGCCCGCGCTGCCGACGAGCACCTGTTCGGGGTCGAAGGCATCAAGCGCTCGCTGGTGGCGGCAATGAACGAGTCTATCGATGGCATGGCGGACAACCTGATAACCGACCTGATACAGTTCATGAAGGATCCATACTTCGAGGACGACATCACGATGCTGCTCGGGCAGACTATAGAGAGCCTGTAGACGGTTCAGGGGCGGCTCCTGCGGGAGGGCCTCCTACGGGAGCCGGAACCCGCAGGGCGGCAAGCCTGGACAGGAACTTGCGCACCAGTTCAAACGCCTCGCCGGTAAACAGGCTGGGATTGTCATCGGGCCCGTGCAGGTGCCGCCAGGTATCGGGCATCCGGGCGCCTGGCGCCGTCGGTGATGCCCATGCCGGAATGCCGTCGCCCGCGACCAGCATCTCGGCTTCGGCGCGCGGCAGCACCGTTATGGCCAGGGCGGGAATGCCGGCGACCAGGAACCCGAGATCCTCGCCGAAGGGTATCATCGCCCGGTAGACCGGCGCGCGGCCGACCATCATCCGTGTTACGGTGTCGGCCATCTGCGCAGTCTCCGCGGCCAGCGCCGAGACACCGCGGGCGGAAACGCCGGCGCCCCGCATGCCCGGCTCGAGGACAAGACCATCGGCGGCGGCGGAGAGCACCAGCGCGTCGCCGCGGCCGGTAACGTCGAGGGTACAGACCATCGGGGCGCGAAGGCCCATCCCGGCAAATGCCTGTCCCAGCGCGTATGAACCCTGGTCGCTTGGACCGGACGATGCCGCCACAGAGCTGTGCAATTCTTCGTGGTCGGTGAACACGGCGCAGAGGTTGAAGGTCCGTTCGTCCGATACCAGGAAGTCGACGAGCTGCAGGCAGGCGGCCGAGTTGTCCAGCGCGCCCGGCGTGCCTGGCACCCGGTCATGATGGGCCGTGACAAGCTTGATGCGGTATCGGGCGTCCCGGATGGAATGGCGCGGCCACGCGACGACGAAGTGACCGCCGGCCAGCTCCAGCACGCGCGCGTCGACATTCTGGGCCCGCAGCACCCGCACGATCATCGAACCGCGGTCTGCCGCAGGAGACAGGAAGGCTTCGAACCATGGGGCCAGCTCTGCCGATACATGGTCTATTTCTTTTGCAATTGGCATGGCACCCCCGGCATGGCATGTTCTATACTAGGTGCTTGTGAGGCAAAAGTAAACCTAACAGCCTGACAAGGAGACATCATGCATCAGGTTACCATTCGATATCCCTCGGGCAAGTCACTGTCGTTCCCGTCCGGCATCAAGGTCTCCGAGGCCACAGCCGGTTTTGGCGCCATGTCGCAGCCGCTCGCCGCCGTGCTCGTCAACAACGAGCTGCAATCGCTGGAAGCCCACGTGCTGACCAACTGCACGATGGAGCCCGTGCTCATCGACTCGGCACAGGGAGCCTTTGCCTACCGAAGATCGCTCTGCTTTCTTGCCGCCATCGCCGCCCGCGAGCTCTTTCCGCACCGCGATCTGGTGGTCGGCCAGGCGATAGGGTACGGTTTCTACCATCGCTTTGAAGACGGCCCGATAACAGAAACCGAAATCCGGGCGCTCGATGCCAAGATGCGGGATTTGGTCGCGATGGATATTCCCATAGCGCTGCAATGGTGGAGCTATGAGGACGCGATAGCCTATTTCACCAAGAACGATCAGGAAGATACGCTGCTGCTGCTCGAGCTGACGAATGAACCGCGCATTGCCCTCAATGAGTGCGCCGGATTCCGCGACCTGCATGTGACGCCGCTCGTGCCGTCGACGGGCGTACTCCAGACCTTCGAACTCCTCCACTACGATGAAGGCTTCCTGCTCCGGTATCCGCGCAAGGAGACGCCGACCGAGATACCCGAATTTGTCGACGATCCGCTCCTGTACAAGATAACCGACGACGCCAGAAAGCGTTCCGCCATACTGGGTGTCTCCAGCGTCGGCGCCCTGAACCGCATCAACGCTCCCAAGAGGATCAAGGACTACATCGTCATCGCCGAATCGCTGATGAACAAACGGGTCGCCGAGATTGCCGACCAGGTGGCGGCCAGGCGGGACTCGGTCCGCGTCGTGCTGATCGCCGGCCCGTCGAGCTCCGGCAAGACGACCACGTCCAAGAAGCTGTCGATACAGCTGCGGGTGCTCGGCTTCGAGCCGATGGTCATCGGCCTCGACGACTACTTCGTCGATCGCACCCGCACGCCGCGCGATGAGAACGGCGAGCTTGACTTCGAGTGTCTGGAGGCCCTCGATGTGGAGTACCTGAACCAGCAACTCCTCGAGCTCTTTGCCGGCAAGGAAGTGGAACTGCCCTCCTTCGACTTCAGGACCGGCGAGCGCAAGCCATCAGGCAAACGTCTGATCATGGGTGAGCGCACCATCCTGATCATGGAAGGCATCCACGGGCTCAATGACAGGCTGACACCGCGAATTCCCAAGGAGCAGAAGTTCAGGATCTATGTATCGGCGCTGACCCAGATCAATCTCGACGAACACAACCGGATATCGACCACCGACAATAGGCTGATACGGCGCATGGTCAGGGACAACCAGTTCCGCGGCCGCTCGGCGCTCGAGACCATCAAGATGTGGCCAAGCGTCCAGCGCGGCGAACGGCTGCACATCTTCCCGTACCAGAACAGCGCCGATGCCGCGCTGAACTCGGCTCTGGACTACGAGCTGGGCGTACTGAAGATCTATGCCGAGCCCATCCTGCGGTCGGTCAAGCCGATGGATCCGGAATACTGCGAGGCCAAGCGCCTGCTCAACTTCCTGGCGTTCTTCGCCCCGATTCCGGCCCAATACGTGCCCCAGGACAGCCTGGTCCGCGAGTTCATAGGAGAGAGCTCCTTCAAGTACTGAGCCAGCGCCTGTCGGCCCGAGGGGCGGCCCGAGGGGCGGCCCGCGGGCATGGTCTGATTTTCGACACCACATGCGATAGCAATGTAACTATTGACAAAAACAGCGTCGCCATAAGGCCCCGAAACCGAGCCGTTTTCGGGGGTGTGGAGCATTCATTTCTTTACAAATGGCCGGACATGATTCACAATACGGTATCTTCTCAGTTCTCATGTAAGGAGGTTTTACATGAAAAAGGCACTAATCGCACTGGCCATTGGCCTGTGCCTTGTAGCCGCAGTGACCGCCCAGGTCAAGAATGGTCCGATCGTTGACAAGGTAATCTATACCGTCAGCATGGATCAGAGCCTGGCGATGAAGGATATTGTCGAGGGCAAATCCGACGTGTTCTTCCAGGCCGTACCGCCGAACATCCTCCGGACCCTGGGTGAGGCCGACAAGGCCAAGCTCGACATATACGCGGTTCCGTCCGGATCGTGGTCGCTGATGCTGAACCCGATACCGAACAAGGCCCCCTACACCTGGACGAAGACCGACGGTACCACGGAGTTCAATCCGTTCGCCATCCGCGAAGTCCGGTTCGCGCTGAACTGGCTCATCAACCGCAAGAAGCTCGTTGACGAGATCCTCCTCGGCGATGGCGACCCGATGTTCACCCCGATGACACCCGGCCAGCCCGGAACGTATCGCTACAACCTCCTGGCTTCAAAGCTCGGCATGACCGCGACCGGCAACGAGCGCAAGGCCATAGCCGATATCGATACCGCAATGACTGCCGCCTCCAACCTCGCCGAGAACAAGGGCAAGCTCGTCAAGAAGGGCGCCTTCTGGCAGTACAATGGCAAGGACGTCTCCATCAAATTCCTGATCCGTGTTGATGATCCGAACGGACGGCTCCCCGCCGGCCGCTACATCGCCGACCAGATCGAAAAAGCCGGCATCAAGGTCGAGCGCCTCGAGTGGGACCGCTCCAAGTGCAGCAAGCTCGCCTACTACAGCAACCCTGCCGACCTTTCATGGCACATGTATACCGAGGGCTGGGGCGCTGGCGCGACCCGTGCCTGGTGGGATGTCACGGTCAGCCAGATGTACGCTCCATACTACGGCTACATGGCCGGTGGCGCCGATCCGGCCAACTGGAACTACGAGCAGGCCCGCATCGACGAGCTCGGCCAGAAGGGCATGAATGGCCAGTTCCTGACCGAGAAAGAGTACTGGGATGGCAACCTCGAGGCTACCGAACTCGGCCTCAAGGATGGCGCCCGCATCTATCTCGCCAGCCAGCTTGACAAGTACATTGCGAACAAGGCCCGCTTCAACGCCCGCATGGCGTACGGTCTGGGTGACGGCCTCAATGGCTGGTCAATCCGCACCGCCGACGTCAAGCCAGATGCTTCCGGCCAGAAGGTGCTCCGCGTCCTGCAGTTCTCCGCCCGTGGAACCCTGTTCATGAGCTCATGGGACCCGGTTGGCGTCGATGGCTTCTCCGATGTCTATTCCGGTGCCATCTCCGACCCCTGCTCTGACCCCAGCACCTTCGAGTCGCCAAACAACGCCGCGGATACCCCGCTGCGCACCAAGTACGACGTGAAGGCCGTGAAGACCGCTCCGAAACTCAAGGCTGACGGCACCCTGGGTGGAACCCTGCCCGTACCGGCCACCGCCGAGCTTTATGACAGCGCCACCAAGACCTGGAAGCAGGTCGGACCCGGCAAGACGACCGCGGTCGTCGCTACGGGTACCTATACCGGCGGCAAGTGGCACAACGGCGAACCGATAACGATCGCCGATATCCGCTATGCCTACGCGTTCCCCGTCGAGTGGGCGACCAAGGATGGCGAAGGCGACAAGTACTATGACGAGTCATACTCCGCCCAGTACGCTCCCGCGCTCGCCCCGAACCAGGGCTTCGTCTTCAACAAAGACGGCTCGGTCACCAGCTATGTCGACTTCTTCTTTGCCCCCGAGATGAACCGCACCGTCGCGACCGTCGCGGCAGTCGGCGTCAAGGCCGGCAACCCCGGTCGCCAGACCGTTACCTCATGGGAAGTCTATGAGGCCCTGGCCCTGCTCGTCGCCGAAGGTTCCAAGAGCGGCACCGTCTACAGCTTCACCAGCTCGGACGCCGTCGACGAAGTCGATGTCGTAGCGCCCAAGTGCGTCGCCGACATCAAGGCCAAGCTCGAGGACATGCTTGCCAAGCAGTGGGTCCCTGCCTGCCTCAAGGGTATCATCACCCCGGCACAGGCGGTCCAGCGCTACAAGGCGACCCTCGCCTTCATCGCCAAGTACGGCCATGCCTATGTCTCCAATGGACCGTTCGTGATCAGCAAGATCGATACGTCCACCAACTCCGTGACCCTCGATGCCTTCCGTGACTATCCGTACAAGAGCGACTACTGGCCGAAGTATTTCCGCCAGGAAATCACCAAGATCGACAACGTCAAGGCACCGGTTACCCCGTCCAAGACCAAGGACGCCGTATTCGAGATCAGCGCATCGAGCTATGTCTACCCGAATACCACCACCGTCCCGCTGACCAGCAAGGCCAAGGTGGAACTCCGCCTGCAGCTGCCTGATGGCACCGAGAAGGTCTATGCCGCCAAGTTCTCGAAGGCAGGACTCTTCACCGCGACGATCCCCTCCAAGGATCTGGCTGCCCTGAAGTCCGGTACCTCCTACACCGTCGTCATCATCTCCTCGTTCTCGACCGAAGCCCCGTCGGTAGTACCGACCAGCCTCGTCCTGTTCTGATTTTCATCCCAGGCGGCGCCCCTTCGGGGGCGCCGCTTTCGGTTCAGCTCGTTTCTTAGGACAGGCAGAGAGCCTTTCAATAATCGAACAACGAAACGAATCCCGAACCAATCGCTCTTTTTAGGTGGTACTATGTACAAGTGGTATGCGCTGAAGCGCATTCTCCGTGGCCTGTTCATGTACGCGCTCCTGATGTTCATCTTCTCCCTGCTCTTCAACCAGGTGAACGAACAGACGCAGCGATCGCAGATCAATGAACAGGTCAAGATGGAGTCAGTCAAGCTCCGGAACATGAAACCGGAACAGATGACGACGTGGCGCACCAGCCGCTACGATCAGTTGGTCAAGCTGTACAGGCTCGATCGACCATTGGCGGAGCGCGTGCTGTTTCGCGCCGTCAACACCCTTACCTTCAACTTTGGCAAATCGACCATCATCAAGTCGTCCAAGGGCGAGCAGGACGTGCTGTCCATACTGCTCGAAGCCTTGCCACGCACGATGCTGCTGTTCACCACGGCTGCCATACTCGAGACCATCCTTGGCATAGCGCTCGGACTCAAGAAGGCGCAGAAGCCGGGTGGAAATCTGGACAAGTCGACCAGCTTCGTGACGATGATCATCTATGGCATGCCATCATGGTGGCTCGGCATGATGCTCATCCTGCTGTTTGTCTACGTGCTCAAGCTGTTCCCCTCCGGCGGCGTCAACTCGGTGCCGACACCGGCCGGCATCGGATTCGTGCTCGACCGGATATGGCACATGATCCTGCCGATCATGACCCTGGTGCTGCTCGGATTCTGGAGCCTGTCGTTCGTCGTCAGGAACATCGTCCTTGGCGTGCTGCAGGAAGACTACATCATGAGCGCGCGCGCGCGCGGCATTCCGGAGAACAAGGTGCTCTTCGGCCACACGCTCCGGACATCGGCTCCACCGCTCGTGACGATGGCACTGCTGTCACTGCTCTCATCGCTCTCGGGAGCCATCATCTTTGAAGGCATATTCTCGTGGCCGGGCCTGGGCAACCTGTACTGGGTTGCCGTTCAACAGAACGACATACCGGTGCTGATGGGTGACCTGGCCTTTACGACCGGCATCTACCAGGGCGGACTCGTACTGCTGGACCTGATTTACGGCTTTCTTGACCCGCGCATCAAGGTTGGAGGCAAGGCATGAGCATGAAAGATTTCGGCTATCGCCTTGGCGAGTTCTGGGCGGATTTCAGCAGGGAGAAGTCGGGACTGATCGGACTGGGCATACTGCTCCTGTCGCTGATAGTCGTGCTGATGGAACCGGTATTCCTGCCCTACAAGGATGTGAACGGCAACTGGCGAGATATTACCTATTGGGAAGACAATCCACCCGCGGCCCCGCCCGCGTGGACAAACCTGTTCGCGCGCGAGAAATCCGCCACCACCGCCCGACTGGACAAGCCCGTCGTAACCGAGGAAGAGGATCCGGATCTCGGCATGGTGCGCATCTACTCGTTCAAGTATCCGTACCACTACGACAAGTCGCCTCTGGACATCATACTGCGGGCCAAGGGTTCGGGCATGATCTTCATGAACATGTCATTGGAGCGGCCCGATGGCAACACGATCTTCCTGGGCCAGATATACCAGAGCGACCTGAACGATGACCAGCTGCGATTCGCGGTCGACACCGACGCGAGTTCTGCCGTGTACGAGTTCATACGCGGACATGCCAGCGAGGAGGCCATAGCCAACTCCGACTCGTCCACCATCAAGCCGACGAACATCCTGTTTGCCAAGACCGGCGCCGACATGCTGTCCGCGCGCAACGCGCTCAAAGGCGATTACTACTACCGCGTCAAGGTGCCAATGTCGCTGCTCGAGGACGAGAACAACAAGATTTCCGACCTCAGGCTGGTCGTTACCGGACGCGTCTCCGGCGTGCTCGGCACCGACACCGCCAAACGTGACCTGTACTCGGGCATCGTGGCAGGACTCAAGTGGGCATTGTTCATAGGCCTGATCACCAGCGTGATATCGGTACTGATCGGTGTCATATACGGCATCATAAGCGCGTATTTCGGAGGCGTTACCGACACGTTCATGTCGTTCATCTTCGAGATATTCGTATCGATTCCCGTGCTGCCGGTCCTGATCGTGCTGTCGGCGATATTCAAGCCAAGCATCTGGATCATCATCGCGGCGCTGATAGTCTTCTCGTGGGTGGGACCGGTCAAGACGGTGCGGTCGATGGCGCTGCAGATCAAGGAAGAGACCTACATCGAGGCGGCCAAGGCACTGGGTTCCGGCAAGTGGCGCATCATATTCAAGCACATGGCACCGCTGCTCCTGCCCTACTCCTTCGCCAACATGGCGCTTTCCGTTCCGGGCACCATCGTTTTCGAAGCCTCGCTGTCGTTGCTCGGACTTGGCGACCCGACCATCATTACCTGGGGACAGATTCTCCATGACGCGCAGAGTTCGGGAGCGACGCTCAACGGCCTGTGGTGGTGGATTGTGCCGCCTGGACTGTTCATAGCGATCATGGGCATGACGTTCGCCTTCCTGGGTTTCGCCATGGACAAGATTCTTCACCCGAAACTCCGAACGAGGTAAACCATGGACAAGATCCTGGAAGTCAAGAACCTGAGATTGTACTACCACACCTCCAAAGGAGCCGTCCGCGCCCTGGACGATGTCAGCTTCGACCTGTACAAGGGAGAGACGCTCGGCCTCGTCGGTGAATCGGGCTGCGGCAAGACCACCACTGGAGTAGCACTGATCAAGATGCCATCGCCTCCTGGCCGCATCGAGGAAGGCTCGCAGATCATCGTCGACGGCCAGGACATCATGCCGCTCTCGGACAAGGACATTCGCAAGAGTGTCCGATGGGAGCAGGTGGCGATGGTGTTCCAGGGGGCCATGAACTGCCTCACGCCTGTGTACACGATTGGCAAGCAGATGCTCGAGACCCTGCAGGA